>OCPM01000010.1_pt1 | contig 272082 bp, 233 predicted proteins | sample 1476751 | NCBI WGS metagenome assembly OCPM01 (sample SAMEA2580198, study PRJEB22360) | human gut metagenome | biome: human gut; feature: human-associated habitat; material: faeces | place: Denmark | collected 2008/2010 | reverse complement strand
CTCCCGTGCAGGTGGGTTGGTGGCGGCGGGGTGCCGCCACGGCGCCCGCGCCGCCATAAAGCGCAGAGCGGCGGTAACGCACCTCGACAAAAACGGTGATCCGGCCTTCACGCATTATCAGATCGATCTCGCCGCCACGCTCGTTCACGTTAGCGGCGATAAACCGCAGTCCTTTGCCTTCCAGCCAGCGACGCGATTGTACTTCCCACGCATCGCCGGTCTGTTTGGTGGTTAACTGGCGGGGACTACCTGACCTTGTTGGTACTGTAGCCATGATAACTTCCTGTTAATCACGCAATCCGGGTTAGCCGTCAGACTTCCGGTATTACCGTTGATTTCAAAACCCTGAACCTGGCGCATTTGTGAGAAATGATTTGCCAACGACCAGGCATCGACGCCCATCGCATACATGCGAGCCAGCGAATAATCGTTGTTCACCGCACTGAGCGCCTGCTGCATTAACGGCAGATTACCGCCTGCCAGCATCGGGATTTCGCTGTACTGCAAGCCTTCCATCTCCAGTCGGAAATCCGGGCCAGCGGTCCCTTGCGCACTGCGGGAGCTGGCGTACAGCGTTGCACCGCTCTGGCTACCGTTACGCATGGCGATCATCGGTTTGATAAAAGCGATTTCACCCGGCGTTGCCACAATGTACACCGCATCGACACGACCGCCATTATTGGTGAACTGGTCATCGGTTGGCGTGGTTTGCAACGTTGGATTGTTGGTTGTCATGCCGGAGTCGGTTGTCGCTCTGGGAGTAATCGGGCTACCCGTTAAAGCAATACCAGAACCGCCGTTAACACCCGCGCGTAATTCGCTGGTGGAACCAAATTTTTGTTGCAGAACGGTGCCGCCACCCAGTTTCTGCCACTCTTGCGCAAACGCATTGGCTACGCGATCGCCCAATGAACTGCGTGGGATCAGCACCAGCGGCGCTTGTTTACCCTGGTCACGAATATGACGCGCTGCATCGCGCGCTTCGTCTTCTGGTGAAAGCGCGAAGTAACAAATATTGACGCGGTTTTCGATATTCTCCGGCTGGTTCAGTGCCAGCACGTTCAGCGGGGTGTTGCTCTTCAGCAACTCTTCAACGTTATTTTTCAGCAACGGGCCGACCACAATACTCGCGCCATCCTGTTGAACCTGGTTGAGGATCTGGCTAAGTGGTTGTGATGATGTATCGTAGATTTTCAGCTCTGCGGATGGATTCGCAGGTGCGCTTACCGCTGCGGTGGTTGCCGCCGGGGCGCTTACAGGCACCGGCTGGGCCGCAGGTTGTTCACCGGTCAGATCGCTAACCGAGGCTTGCGCCGGGCTGGCAACGCCATCCACGGTTTGCGGCTGAGGTTGTTCTGCTACGTCTGCGGCAGGTGCGGCAGCTACCTGAGCCGCCACTGGCTGAGTACCGATATTTTTTGCCGCTTCAAAGCCTTGCTGAATAGTGCGACCAAATACCGCTGCCTGGCCATTCAGTGGCAACAGCAGGGCGATTTTGTTGGTCGATGCGGGTTTAAACGCTTTTACGTTAACCAACTGCGTTGGCAGCATTTTCGCGCCCGGGTTGTTCGGATAACGTTTCTGCCAGTCGGCGATCCCGGCTTTCATCATGTCGGGATCGTTACGGTTATCAAACCAGATGCGCTGCAGATCCAGCCAGCCTTGCAGAATATTTTCGTCGGCATTGATCACCAGCGTATTCGCCTGTTCCTGAGTCATGGAGGAGAGCGCCTGCCAGGTGGCGTCAATATTCTGCTGCTTTTCTTTCGCGCCGAGCAGCGGTTCCTGAGCAATTAACGCGCGCAGTAAATCAATGGAAGGACGCCCCTGGCTGGCATCGATTTTTGCCTGCCAGTAACGCGCTTGCTGGTTTTGTTCTAAATCTGCAGGTGTGATTTTCGCCAGCAAGTTTTGCGCGCCAGCAAAATCTTTCTGCGCCAGTTTAATCTCTGCCGCCAGCAGTGTTTTCTCGCGACGCTGAGTATCATTCAGTTCTTGCGGTAGTTGGTTAAACAACTCCACCGCCTGCCCGGTTTTACCTTCTTTCACCAGTGCACGAATGGCGAGTAATTGCCAGTTGATCCTGGTATCATCAGAACTTTGCTGCATCTGTTGCAGGTAAAAGGCAGAATCAGCCTGCGCCGTGCCCTGCATATAAGCAGTGGACTGATCGGGAGTATGGGTGCCACAACCGGCGAAAATCAGGGCTGCCAGAACAACAGGCAGACAACGCGCGGCTTTCAAACGAGAAAATGTTGAGGGTACCATAATGTATCCAGTGATATTTTTTTTACGCAATGCTCAATATTAAATCGGCAATACGGACGACACAATGAAACAACACCAATCGGCGGATAATTCTCAGGGCCAGCTTTACATTGTACCGACGCCAATCGGCAATCTGGCGGATATCACCCAGCGTGCGTTGGAGGTATTACAGGCCGTTGATCTGATTGCCGCCGAGGATACGCGTCACACCGGTTTATTGCTGCAACATTTTGGGATTAATGCTCGGTTGTTTGCGCTGCACGACCATAACGAACAACAAAAAGCCGAAACGCTGCTGGCGAAGCTGCAAGAGGGGCAAAACATTGCGCTGGTTTCCGATGCCGGAACGCCGCTAATTAACGATCCTGGCTACCATCTGGTGCGTACCTGCCGTGAAGCGGGGATTCGCGTGGTGCCGCTACCCGGGCCGTGTGCTGCTATCACTGCGTTAAGCGCCGCGGGTTTACCATCCGATCGTTTTTGTTATGAAGGCTTTTTACCTGCCAAATCAAAAGGCCGCCGTGATGCGCTAAAAGCCATTGAAGCGGAGCCGCGCACGCTGATTTTTTATGAATCTACCCACCGTCTGTTAGATAGCCTGGAAGATATCGTTGCGGTATTAGGCGAATCCCGCTACGTCGTTCTGGCGCGTGAGCTGACCAAAACCTGGGAAACCATTAACGGCGCGCCCGTTGGCGAGCTGCTGGCGTGGGTCAAAGAAGATGAAAACCGTCGCAAAGGCGAAATGGTACTGATTGTCGAAGGCCATAAAGCACAGGAAGAAGACTTACCCGCCGATGCCCTGCGCACGCTGGCGCTGTTGCAGGCAGAACTGCCACTGAAAAAAGCGGCGGCGCTGGCAGCAGAAATTCACGGCGTGAAGAAAAATGCGCTATATAAGTATGCGCTGGAGCAGCAGGGAGAGTGATTACGGGCGTCGCAGCAGGAATAGCGTTGCAACGCCTGTAGCAGGCGAGTTAACGACGACACATCTCATCAATCATGCATGTGAAATAGTTATGCAGCCATAAAAACGAAGCCGGGATAGCGGTGGAGACTTTAGCCGTGAGAAAACGTTCTGTCGCATCCTGCTTTCCTTCGCCAGTCACCAGTAGCAAAACTTCGCGGGCATTGAGAATATCCTTCAGGCCTAAGGTGAGCCCACGAGTCACGGGACGGCCCGCGGTTTTTAACATCTCATGTTGCTGTGTTCTGGCATCAAGTTGACTGATATGGCAGGCCGGTTGCAGGCTTTCTCCCGGTTCGTTCAGCCCAAGATGACCGTTTTTCCCCAATCCGAGAACGCATAAATCCAGACCGCCTTTGCGCGCAATCAGGTTCGTTACCCGTTCGCACTCTGTCTCATTTATCTCTTCGGAGCGAAAGCTGATGAGCTGGTCTTCACGTAGCCCCAGCGGCTGCACGATATGCTGTTGTAGGAAAGTTTCGCAGGTGCCAGGCATCGTTAATGGCAGATCCACCCATTCGTCGAGCTTCACGAAGGTGAGCTGGCTGACATCAACCTGCTGCTGGTGGATTTTTTCTACCAGATAATGATACGTCAGTAATGGTGTGGCTCCGGTCGCCAGGCAAATCACGGCATCCGGTTTGCTACGGATCACGGCCAATAAATATTCGCTGGCACGTTCACTTAACGCCGTATAGTTTTCAACTTGTTGAAGGGTTTGCACAGGATGAAATTCCTTAAGTAAAGAGGCACCGCCAGACGCGGTGCCTCGTTCCATTTACAAAATGCCGAATGCAGAACAAACAATAGAAAGAACAAACGTCACGCCGATTAACAGCACCGGATGCGCTTTTTTCACCCGCAGGAAGTAATACATCAGCAGGGTGTAGGCCATCGGTAAAATATTCGGGAAGACTTTATCGAAGAAATCCTGCTGCAGCGCGACGCTGTGGGTACTGTCGATGGCAAACGATGTCACCACGTTAATATGCACATACGAAGCGATCAGCCCGCCGATTACCGTGATCCCGAGGATGGTTGCCGAACGAGCAATCATCTGCGAGTTCTCTCGCACTTTATCGATCGCCTTCACGCCGACTGAATAACCGACGTGGGTCCAGCCGACGCGCAGGAAGAAGATAAGCAGGTAAACGGCGAAAAATAGAATCGGCCCCAGCAAGTTTCCCTGGCTGGCAAATGATGAGCAAATTCCCGCCATAATCGGCAATAAGGTAAACCAGAAAATCGCATCGCCAATCCCGGCGATTGGGCCAAACAGTGCCACTTTGAGGCCTTTAATGGTGTCGCGGTTTTCTCCTTTTTCTTCCATCGAAATTAATAACCCCATCAGGAATCCGACCAGATTCGGGTGGGTATTAATAAATTCGAGGTTATCTTTCATCGCCGCGCTTAGGCCCGGTTTGTCGTCCTTATAAATCTTTTTCAGGATCGGCAACATCGCCCAGGTAAAACCGCCCGCCTGCATCCTTTCGTAGTTAAAGCTTGCTTGTAGCAGTGACGAACGAAAGCCCAGACGGGTGATATCTTTTTTACTGATTTCAGATCCCATTGCTGTAGTCCTCTTCTTCATTTTTACTGGCAACGGGCTGCGGTTGCGCTTGCTGCCGGGATTTCGCATTGAAAAACTCATACACCGCAAAGCCTGCGCCCAGTACGGCAACCGGCAACAGGTTGCTGACCTGGATGTAGCAAACAAACAGGAAGCCGGCGATCAGGTAAGGGATATATTGAGCTTTGAACATCACGCGCAGCAGCAAGCCAAAACCAACGGCAGGCAGAATACCGCCAGCCACTTCAAAGCCGTGGGTCAGCCAGGCGGGCATCGCTTTCACCAGCGCCTGCATCGCCCCTTGTGCCAGGTAAGTACAGAGGAAAGCAATCACCGCATACGCTGAAGCAACGATGAGCATCGTTGTCCAGTTAAGTCGGGAAAACGCTGCCGTATCCGCTTCTTTCGCGCATTTATCGGCTTTGGTCATAAATAATGAGAAAGCAGAATAGAAGAACAGAATGACGTACTGCATTAACAAACTAAACGGCAGGCCAAGACCAATTGCCGTTTTGGCATCAACGCCCGTAGACCATGCAATGACGGTGGTCATCAGACCCGCCATAATCGGGTTGGGCGGCTGAACACCACCTGCAGGGGTTAATCCGGCGAAAGCCAACTCTGTCAGACCACCGGTAATTAAGCCAGTCTGAATATCACCGAGAATAGCGCCAGTTAGGGTACAAACGATTATCGGGCGGAATAAAAATAAGGCTTCCAGCCAAAAATCAATCCCCAGAAAGAAAACTAACGCCGCCAGGGATAATCCCTGGAGTAGGGTTATTTCATGCATTTTTATTACCTCAAACCAATATTAAGGCGATTTTAGATTTAGTCAGGGATTTGTTCTTTTTGATCGCCAGGGACGTCCTGAATGAAAACATTCACGCCACGTTGTTTAATAAAACGTAAGTCCGTGAGATCCTGGTCATCGACATAAACTTTACTGCTGATTTGCTTTTTCCCTTCCGAGAAATGCATATTGCCGACGTTGACATCTTTCAGGTCAATGCCACCTTCTACCAATTTACGTACCGTTTGTGGCGTACGGCAAATCAGGAAGATCTTTTGATGCGGTGCAGCTTTGCCGATGACATTAATGGTTTTTTCGATAGTAAAGAAACGAATGCCAAAGCCGTAGGTTTCCGCGGTAATACCCATTAATTTCTGTTGAATATCATCGTTAGCGACAACATCATCCACGACTACCAGCAGATTTGCACCGATGGTAGATGTCCAGGTCACGCCAACCTGACCGTGAACCAGACGGTTATCAATACGGGTTAAGAGAATATTTGGACTGCTCATTGTGTAATCCTCACCATAAAGTTGAATAATATAATTTTTTTAAATATATTATTGTTGCGATATTGTACTGATGTATTTATTAAGGTTTAGTTATCTCCTTTACCATTAAGGCACTCCCCGATATTAATCGGGAAGTACATTGGGATAAATCATAAAAAACTAATGATTATGCTGAAATTCGATTCGCTGAACCACAGACATTAATTTTATTTCTGACAACTTCTTTCATCGCATCCATACCGACGCGCATATAATAACGAGGATCATTACCCTGCGGATTTTCCGCAAACCAGGCTTTAACCGCGCCAGCGAAGGCTATTTTTAATTCTGTGGCAACGTTCACTTTTGTGACGCCAAGTTCAATAGTGCGACGGACAAATTCATCCGGGACATCGCTGGCACCATGCAGCACCAGAGGAACATCCACCACTTCACGAATTTCCGCCAGCCGCTGGAAATCAATCTTCGGCGTTTTGCTGTATAAGCCGTGCGCCGTACCAATCGCTACCGCCAGGCTGTCGACGCCAGTCAGTTCGACAAAGCGTTTAGCTTCTTGTGGATCGGTCAGGAATGCACTTTCGGCGTCAACGCTCATGTCATCTTCAACACCGCCCAGGCGGCCCAGTTCTGCTTCCACGCTGCAATCCTGTGAGTGGCAGAAGTCGACAACCGATTTCACCAGCTTTACGTTCTCGGCAAACGGGAAGTGGCTGCCGTCGATCATCGCACTGCGCACGCCTGCGTGGACTTTACGGCGAATATCATCCAGCGATTCGTGGTGGTCGAGATGCAGCGCCAGTGGCATGTTGTAGGTTGTGGAATAGGCGCTACACAGGGCGTAGATCTCTTCCAGCGCGATATGTTTAAAGGTCCCCGGCGTTCCGGCGAGGATCACCGGCGATCGCATTTCACTGCACACTTCGAGGATCGCCTGGATCGTCTCGGCGTTATGAATGTTAAAGGCAGGCACCGCGTAGCCATTGGCCTGGGCGTCCTGTAACAGATATTTGGTGGAGATAATGCTCATAATGCGATCCTCTTATGCCTGCCACGGATGAATGATTACGCCTTGCACCACGCGGTTAACGGTGCCACTGGCTGATGGGGTATCCGGCGTATTGCCCATGTGCAGCGACTGCATCAGTGCAAACGTCTGGGCGTACATCAGGAAGCAAAATGCCTGCTCAACGTCGATAAAGTGACGTGACGGCGGCAGGATGATATGTGGACCGGCGGTAATAACGTCGTTGCTTTCCGCGGCGATAGCGATTACGCGCATCGCCTGGTTATCGCGGCGAAGTTCAGCCAGCAGATCAAGATCATACTGACGGGTGTAAGGGTGGCTGGAGACAAATACCACCACCAGCGTTTCGTTATCGACCAGCGATTTCGGGCCATGACGGAATCCGGTCGGGGAATCATAAAAGGCCGCCAGTTTACCCGCCGTCAGTTCCAGTACTTTCAGCGCCGACTCGCGTGCTGCGCCCTGTAAGCCACCGCTGCCGAGATAAACGATCCGTTTCCACGGTGCGTAACCAAACACACCTTCGCTGAAATCGCCCAGTGAGGTCAGGATCGCCTGGCAACGATCCGCCACGTCGCGGAAGCTCTGGCTGTTGATCGTCTCAGGTGCGAAAACCGCGAGGCAGCTGGCCATCATGGTGGTAATGCTGCTGGTCATCGCAAAGCCGCGATCGTGCGTTTCTGCGGGCATCAGCAGGGCAAACGCGTTGTCGCTGTTGATCGCGTTTTGGTAAAGAGCGCCCGCTTCGTTGCAGGTGATCGGCAGGTGATAGCACTCGGGTACAAATTGATTTGCCAGTTCCACGGCGGCGACGCTTTCCGGGCTGTTGCCGGATCGACCGAAGGAGATCAACAGCAGTGGATGAGCTGGATTCAGGTAGTCCATCGGATTGGTGACCAGATCGGTGGTCGGTACGGCGCTGAAGTTTTTACCGGTATGGCTGGCGAGCCACGGCGCGATGATGTCACCGATAAATGCCGAGGTTCCGGCTCCGGTCAGGATTACCCGCAGATTCTCTTTGCGCAGTAACGGTTCAAGGAAGTTATTGAGCGCGGAACGTAGCGCGTCGATGTTGGTGAGTGAACGGATCCATGCGCGAGGCTGATGGCGGATCTCTTCTTCAGTCCATGTACCGGTTGCGGCAGCAGCAGGGGTGTAATTTTCTGGCATAACTCAATCCTTAGTCTGATGAACTTGACGTCGGGCGTTGTCGCTTTCGCTTACCTTTCGTTTCATTTCATTTGGTGATGTCTTTCGTTGATTAAAATCTATAGAAAAGAAACTGAAAGTTCAATGGAGAAAAAAGAAATAAAACGAAATTTGTGATCGTTGAAAGAAAAGACAAGGGAAGATTAAAGAATTGCATGATGACGTTGCTATGTGCACCGATTGCCGGATACGGCGTACCGTAGGTCGCATAAGACGCGTCAGCGTCGCATCCGACACCGCTGCACAGATCAAAAAGAAAGAAAAAGAAAGGCCTTACGGGGGAAGTGAAGGCCCAATAAAGGAGCAAACCATCAAAACGAAGCTAATTGACCCTGAATCCAGATTTGTTGCACATGCAGCCCGCTATCCAGCGCAACGACGCTGGCGCGTTTGCCCGGTTTAAGCGATCCCAGAACATCATCAACACCCAGCATACGCGCCGGATGCAGCGACGCCATATGGATGGCTTCCGCAGGCGTTACGTCCGTCAACTCGACCATATTGCGCACTGCCGCATCAACAGACAGCGTACTGCCCGCCAGTCCACCGGACGCGGTACGGACAACGCCACCGTGCATCTGCACTTCTTCGCCACATAACGTATAGCGACCATCCGGCATCCCGGCTGCCTGCATCGCGTCGGTGATCAGCACGATTCTCTCTTTCGCACAGCAACAACACAGCGACATCGCCGCCGGATGCACATGATGACCATCGGCTATCAGTTCCAGCCAGGCGCGCTTGTCCGTTAATCCCGCGCCAACCATTCCCGGTTCGCGGTGATGTAAACCTGTCATCCCGTTATAGCAATGCACCAGGCCGTCGGCACCAGCGTCAAACGCGGCACGGGTTTGTTGCCAGGTCGCCGCGCTATGCCCCAGCATCACCCGTACGTTTTGCTGTTTAAGATGGCGGATGGCCTGCAATGCCCTTTCTTTTTCCGGTGCCAGCGCTACCACGCGCAAGGTGTGCTGAGAAACGGCAATCAATTGATCCAGCTCGGCAATTTCCAGCTCGCGAAACAGCTCCGGCGGATGCGCGCCTTTATTCTGCGGCGTGAAGTACGGTCCTTCGAGATAACTCCCCAGCACTTGCGCACCAGGTCCGCCGCATTGGCAACGTTGAGCAATACGTTTCAGCGCCGCATGAATGGTATTAAGCGGCGCGGTTACGGTGGTCGGTAACCAACTGCCGACACCTTCGCGTGCTTTGTGCATTGCCAGCTTGTCGAGCACATCCGGCGCGTCATCCATTACATCAACGCCCGCACCACCATGTACATGGGTGTCGATGTAAGCGGGGCAGAGCAGTTCCGCATCGCGTTCAGTCACGCCCACTGGAATCGGTTCGATTGCTGCGATTACACCGTCAGCAATACGCAACTGATGGTCATCGAGCCATCCCTCTTCAGTCAGCAGCCTTCTGGCGCGCAGAACGTGTGTCATATTCCTTCCTCGACCGGACATTCTTCATGGCAGCGGCCTAACTCGTCCACCAGACTGGTCAGCCCACGATGTCCACACTCCAGCGCCTGCACACGGAACTCTTCACCGCTTAACCCTTCGCGCTCCAGCACCATCTCCAGTAGCAGTTGCAAATTGGTGCCGGTGATCACTTCACAGCCCGGTTTTTGCATCGCCAGCGTTGAAGCTACGCGAAACGGCGTGCCGCCCAGCAAATCCGTCAGAAAAACAATGCCGTCTTCACAATCCAGTTGGGCGATGGCCTCTTCAAGCTGCGATGTAAGCAGCGCGGTGCTTGAGGTTTCCGGAAAATCGATGGCGATAAACTGCGATTGCTCGCCGAGGATTTGCTTCATTGCTTTTTCCATGCCGCTGGCAAATCCGCCATGCCCTGTCAAAATAATACTTAACATCTAATACCTCATTGTATTTAAAGGAAATGACAGAATTTACCGACGATGCCGAGTACCACGGTAACTGCAATCAGGCGCAGCGGACTCCAGCCGCGGCGTACCAGCCAGAACATGGTCAGGGTGTAGACCAGCGGTAAGAAGGCTGGCATCAGTTTGTCGATAACATCAGCCTGTAACTTAACCACTGCGTCGCCCGCTGTGATTTCCAGCGTGGTGCTTAAACGAACATAGGTTGCCACCAGCGCGCCGATTACCGTCATTCCAACGATTGACGCAGCATGGCCGACTTTTTTGGTATTCGCTTTAATGAGTGGAATAGCCGCCACGCCCATGCGATAAGCATAATGCGCCAGACCAAAACGCAGCCCCAGGTGTACCACGTTGAACAGCACAATAAAGACGACAGCGCCAAGAATAGAGCCTTGTAGCGCGAGGCTTGCACCAATCCCGCCACAAATCGGCAGTAGCGTCAGCCAGAACATTGCATCGCCAATCCCGCCGAGCGGCGCACCGACGGCAATTTTGGTGCTCTGAATACTGTTAACGTCCTGCTTAGAACGCTCCATCGCAAGGATAATGCCGATAACAAACGTCACCAGAAACGGATGGGTATTGAAGAAACCCATATGCCCCTTCATGGCGCGCGCCAGGTCGCGTTTATTAGTGTGGATCTTTTTCAGAGCAGGCAGCAGACCGTACAACCAGCCGGAAGCCTGCATACGTTCGTAGTTAAAAGACGCTTGTAACAGCATGGAACGCCAGGCGACGCGGTTGATATCTTTTTTTGTCAGCTCTGCGCCAATGCTCTGATCTTCATACACGTTTTCATTGACGCCTGTCAGCAGTGTTTCTTCGTTTTCACTGACGTTCGGCAGGGTGGTTTGATTAGATGCCATCTTCAAATTCCTCTTTCTGTGCCGCAGGTTGAGTCGGTTCAGGAGATTTACGCAGCAAGTCGATCAGCGCCATCGCCAGCGCAGCGGCAGCAATAGCCAGCACTGGTAACTTGAGCCAGGCGGCGGCAACAAAGCCCAGGATGAAGTAGGGGATGTAGACATTTTTCATCATGATTTTCAGCAGCACGGCAAAACCGATTGCTGGCATGATGCCGCCCGCGACACCGAGGCCGTCGATTAATCGTTGCGGCAGGACATCAATGATGGTTTTTGCATGTTCCGCGCCGAAGTAGATAGGCAGGAAAGCGCAGAGAAAATAGAAAGTGCCGAGTGCCAGCAGTGCCAGATAGTTCACGCGTTCAATGCCGCGTGTATCGGCGTTCTCCGCCATCCGGTCGCAGCGGGACATTACGCCAGACATCACCGAGAACAGGAAGGTAATCCCCATCTGTACTGCGACAGCGAAAGGTACGGCGACACCGACTGCGACATCGGGTTTCACGCCAGTAGTAATGGCAAACGCCGTGCCGACGATAGTACCGATAATCACGTTAGGCGGTTGTGCGCCTGCCAGCGGGGCCAGCCCCATCCACACCAGTTCCAGCGTACCGCCGGTTAAAATACCGGTATGCAGATCGCCAAGTACCAGTCCGACCAACGGGCCGAGGACCACCGGGCGGTGCATATGGGTTAGGCCGTTAAACATATCCAGGCCAGCGATAAAGGCGATAATGCCCAACGCGAATGCCTGCAACAGACTGATTTCCATGATGAATCCCTCAAAGTAATTTAAAGAGGTCCACTGCAGGCTCTGTCGGGACGCCCTGAACGAAGCATTCCACCCCAGCGGCTTTCAGGTCGTTAAATGCTGCAATATCGCCCGCATCTACAGAAACCGTTTTGGCGATTTGTTGCTTGCCATTGGCGTAGTGCATATTGCCAACGTTAATGCGATTCACCGGAACGCCACCTTTCACCAGCGTCAGGAAATCGGCAGGTGTTTTACAAACCAGCAGGATTTTCTGTCGATCGGCGGCGCGATGAATGTTGTCGATGACTTTTTGCAGCGTCCAGAAACGTACGGCGATCCCTTCTGCCAGTACCATTTCCATCAGGTTTTGTTGTACCGGATCTTCGGCAACCTCATCGTTGGCTACCAGCACCAGATTTGCCCCCGCAAATCCGACCCACTGAACGCCGACCTGACCGTGAATCAAACGCTCATCAATCCGGCTTAAAACAATATTTGGCATAGCGTGTTCCTCTTTGTTTTGCTTATTGGCCTTCACAGGCTGTGTGGTACTGCGCCAGGATGTCCTGAATATGGTTGATAATGAGTTCCCGTGGTGTTGGCTGCAGCTCGCCGGAGCGAACTTTCACGTATTGCAGCGGCAAATACTGGCTGATGAGCGGCAGCGGAATCGGTGAATCCGCCAGATTACGAACCAGATGGGCGAAAGCGTCATCAATCTGGCTGTCCGGCCAGTAATAGCGCACGCGATCCGAGTAGCTATAACCACGCGCCAGACGACGCGCGTTTCCGTCACCGTGGTAGTGGCTTTGCCAGTATTCCGGGCGGTCGAGCATCACGTTTTCCAGCACCTGACGCAGACCGGAACAGGCTTTCGCTGGTACCAGTTCTTCTTCAATCGCCGCCAGAGAAAAAAGGGCTTCACGCAGGGCGAAGGTCAGCGCCGGGCCAACTTTCAGAATGGCAAAGTGGTCAATCACTAGCTGGCGCAACGATTGCGGCGTTTGGTAATCGGTAGAGTGCGCTTCGAAAATCAGCGTTTCGTAGTTTTCGACCATCTGGCTTAAGGCGGTCGCTTTGACGGGCTGATAATCAATAACGTTGGTGTGATCGAATTCGACGCCGGGTTGAACCACCAGAGCAATGATGCGTGGCCAGATGGCACTCAGACCTTGCTTTTCAAAGGCGTGACGATGGGCTTCCAGCGTGGCGCGGGCGGCATCCGGCGTGGTGACCGCCAGCTCGCTTAAGGTTTCATGCGCGCCGCCAGGTACCGGTACTTCGGTACCAATGACATACACCAGATCGGCTTCGCCAAAGTGTTCACGACAGGTTTCTGCCGCCACTTTCGCCAGACGTGCGGCGCGTTCAGCCACGATGTCATCAGTTAAGGGAACCGGATCGTCCTGACAGGACATGCTGCAATCAAGGTGAATTTTTTTGAATCCTGCCGCCACGTAGCTTTTAATCAAATCATCGGCATTGGCCATTGCCTGAGCGGCAGGCAGGTTTTGCCAGCGGTTTGGACCCAGATGGTCGCCACCCAGAATCAACGCATCCTGTGGGAAATTCAATGAGTCGGCGAGCTGACAAACAAAGCCGCGAAAATCGGCGGGCGTCATTCCGGTATAACCGCCGAACTGGTCTACCTGATTGGAGGTTGCTTCAATCAGTAACGGCGTTTGGTTTGCACTGGCGTAGCGGATTGCAGCTTCCAGCACCAGCGGATGTGCGGAACAAACGGCATAAATCCCATTTGTTTTGCCCTCTTTGTGCTGTCTCACCATTTCTGTCAGATGTTTCACTTTCCTCTCCAGTTCAGATTACTGCGATATTAATCTTTCGTTTTGTTTCACTTGATACTGCGCCATGGTGAGATAAAAATAAAACGAAAGATAATGGTTTTCTGATCTGATTCACAAAAGAAACATAATGAAAGCCACTGAAACGAGAGTAGCTTGCGCCAATGGGTAAGGTGGGCTTGCATTTGCTTAATAGAAAGGCGTTAATAGGCAAAACGAAATGAAACGAAAGTTTTACGAAAGGACTTACTATGAGTAATACCGACGCTTCAGGTGAGAAGCGAATGACAGGCACCAGCGAGCGACGAGAACAGATCATTCAGCGTCTGCGACAGCAAGGGAGTGTGCAGGTTAACGATCTGTCGGCATTGTATGGCGTATCTACTGTGACGATCCGCAACGATCTGGCGTTTCTGGAAAAGCAGGGGATCGCTGTGCGTGCCTATGGCGGCGCGTTGATCTGCGATAGCACCACGCCGTCAGTCGAGCCATCAGTGGAAGATAAAAGCGCGCTGAACACCGCGATGAAACGCAGCGTTGCGAAAGCTGCCGTTGAGTTGATTCAGCCAGGTCATCGGGTGATCCTCGATTCCGGGACCACCACTTTTGAGATTGCTCGTCTGATGCGCAAGCACACTGACGTAATTGCGATGACCAACGGTATGAACGTGGCTAATGCGTTGCTGGAAGCGGAAGGCGTTGAGCTGCTGATGACCGGCGGGCATTTGCGCCGTCAGTCGCAATCTTTTTACGGCGATCAGGCTGAACAATCGCTGCAAAATTACCACTTCGATATGCTGTTTCTTGGCGTAGATGCGATCGATCTGGAGCGCGGCGTCAGTACGCATAATGAAGATGAAGCCCGTTTAAACCGCCGGATGTGCGAAGTTGCGGAACGGATCATCGTGGTCACCGATTCCAGTAAATTCAATCGTTCCAGTTTACATAAGATCATTGATACTCAACGTATCGACATGATCATTGTTGATGAAGGCATTCCTGCGGATAGCCTGGAAGGGCTGCGAAAGGCTGGGGTTGAAGTGATTCTGGTCGGGGAGTGAGAAAGGGTGCCCGCTGGTCAACACGAATGCGTTCGGCGGGCATTGTGAACACCATCAATGGGGTTCTTCTGTCTCTCGGGTGAGGGTTTCCCAGTCGGCAGGAGGATGTCCTCTTTTTAACATTTTGCTGAATACGGTATAGGCATCTGTTTTTTTACCGTAGGTGCGCAGAGTGTTTTCATCGTTCATCCATCCCAGAATGATGACTTTCTCTTTTTCACTATAACGAAAGAAGAGACGATAACGACCAGCACCAAATTTTACCCGTGACCAGTCTTTATTTTTCCCAGAGCCTAACGACTTGCCATGACGGAATGCCGGTGATGATGGATTGACCGTGATATGCTCCTCAATCACTTTATGGACTACCGCCAATAACTTTGTGGCGGCTTTTCTCTGATAATTTTCAGGATCTTTTCCCTTTAATGTCTCGACTTCGGCAACTAAAGCGTCGTAGGTTTCCTGAAAACAGGGATGAGCATATAGCGCCCAACTATTAACCCTTTGTGGAAAATCCATTATTCGTCGTCGCCAATCTCATCATCAATGTTGACGTCCATGCCAGCGACAAGTTTCTTTCCTTGTTGAATGTTGAATGGACGAGTTTTTTGCGGGTTGTTCTGGATATCTGCATCCAGAAAACGCAAAAATGCATTCATAGTATGATCCTCCTGTTCATCTCCCAGTCGGCACATAAATACTTGCCCACCAGGCAGAATTTCGTAATGAATGCTGTCCTGGCCTGGCTTCAGTTTTAAGGCCTCACGCACTGGCGCGGGGATAGTTGTTTGTCCGCGTATCGTGACCTTTGATTCAGTGGTCAGTACAGCGTGAGAGCGAGCATTAGCGGGCATGATTCACTGTCCTTTTACAGCCTGTTTTCTGCTCAAATTATAAGCTTGAACTAAGGTAATGCAAATGCATTATTAATGGACGTGGGGACTTTAAACAATAAAAACATGGCACTAAGGCCATGTTTTGCGAGGGACGTTCCAAAAGAAATCAGGTCACCGGTGCCGGGTTAAACACCGCCAGCTGGTTATGCAGTCCCCATTGATCTGAGAAGGTTTTCTTCTTCCCGCTGGCGACGTCGAGAATAAAGTGGAACAACTTCCAGCCCACCTCTTCAATAGTTTCTTCGCCGGTAGCGATGGTGCCCGCATTAATATCCATTAAATCAAACCAGCGGTTCGCCAGCTCGGTGCGGGTCGCCATTTTAATGACGGGTACCGCCATCAGGCCGTACGGCGTACCACGACCGGTCGTAAACACTTGCACGGTGATACCCGAAGCCACCTGTTGCGTGCCACAGACAAAATCGCTGGCTGGCGTCGCGGCGTAAATTAATCCGCGTTTAGTCGGGCGTTGACCGGGCGACAGCACTTCAACAATTGCACTTTTACCTGATTTAGCAATGGAGCCGAGTGCCTTCTCTACCACGTTTGCCAGACCGCCTTTCTTGTTGCCCGGCGAAGGGTTGGCGCTGCGGTCGGTTTTTCCCATATTGAGATAGTTATCGTACCACTCCATCTCCTCCAGCAGCCGTTTGCCGACCTCTTCGTTCACTGCGCGTGGTGTCAGCAGATGGATCGCGTCACGCACTTCCGTGACTTCTGAAAACATCACCGTTGCGCCGCAGCGCACCAGTAGATCAGACGCATACCCAACCGCCGGGTTTGCCGTTACGCCAGAAAACGCATCGCTGCCGCCGCACTGCATGCCGACAATCAGTTCTGAAGCCGGACAGGTTTCTCGCTGCCGTTGATTCAGTTTGTGCAAATGGCGTTCGGCGACCTGCAAAATATCCTCGACCATGGACTGAAAACCGACATGCTTTTCATCCTGCAAACTGACAATGCTGGCGCTTTCTACTGGAATAGCTTGCACATCATCCGTTCCAGTCAGCAGGCGCTCAGGCTGCAACTTTTCACAACCCAGGCCAATCACCATTACTTCGCCGCCAAAGTTAGGGTTCAGCGAAATATTGTGAATGGTACGAATAGGCACAACTGCCGCCGGTGCGTTAATCGCCACGCCACAACCGTACAAATGATTCAGCCCCACCACGCCATCGACGTTCGGGTATTTCGGTAGCAGATCGCGTTCAATGATTTTTACTACATAGTCCACCACGCCTGCCACACAGTGGACGCTGGTGGTGATGCCGAGCAGGTTTTTGGTGCCCACGCTGCCATCGGCATTGCGATAGCCCTCAAAGGTGTATCCTTCCAGTGGCGGTAAGGGTGTCGGGACTTTGGTTGCCAGTGGCAGCGTGTGTAACGGCGGCGCTTCCGGTAGTACAACCATTGATTCGTCGATCCAGCTTCCGCGTGGGATTGCGCGCACGGCGTAACCAATCACTTCGCCATAACGAATAATTTCACCATTAGCCGGAATGTCCAGCAATGCGACTTTATGCCCCTGGGGAATATGTTCAATTAATTCCAGCCCATCCGGAAAACGCGTTCCTGCTTTCAGGCCATTATCATTAACAATAATTGCCACATTATCTGTGTCGTGAACTTTTATATAAAACGCAGTTGGCGTTTCTTGTCTGATTTCGATGTTGGCCATTGTGCAATATTCTCCAGCCAGGGGTTATTAAAATGAGGACCTGGTCTCATTTAAAAATAAATGACTTCATTGGGTGAAATAAGAATGTCAGGAGTTTAAACGCAGAAATGTGATCAATGTCAATCATTTCAGGGATTGCAGTGCCGCGCGGTAAGGTAAAGCGCAAATCTGTGCTTTAGCGCGCAACCTTATGTGCATATGCTCAAAATAATATTTAAATAGTACTGATTAAATTAGCATTTGCACAATGATTATTATTCTCCCGCTGCTTATACTAATTCCCGAGTTCATTGTCGTAACGGCATAAATAAAACTCATAAATAACACCTTCCCCATAATAATAAAAATCAGCATAAGTACCCGAGGTAAATAAAATGATTCTGGACACCGTTGACGTAAAAAAGAAAGGCGTGCATACCCGCTATTTAATATTACTGATTATTTTTATTGTTACCGCCGTTAACTACGCCGATCGTGCAACGCTGTCTATTGCTGGTACCGAAGTGGCAAAAGAGTTGCAGTTAAGTGCGGTTTCGATGGGTTACATCTTCTCTGCTTTTGGCTGGGCCTACTTGCTGATGCAAATCCCCGGCGGCTGGCTGCTTGATAAGTTTGGTTCGAAAAAAGTTTACACCTACAGCCTCTTTTTCTGGTCGCTATTCACCTTCCTGCAAGGCTTTGTTGATATGTTCCCGCTGGCCTGGGCAGGGATCTCCATGTTCTTTATGCGCTTTATGCTGGGGTTCTCGGAAGCGCCATCATTCCCGGCGAACGCCCGTATTGTCGCCGCCTGGTTCCCAACGAAAGAACGTGGTACTGCCTCCGCCATCTTTAACTCGGCGCAATATTTCTCGCTGGCGCTCTTTTCGCCGCTGCTTGGCTGGCTGACTTTCGCCTGGGGCTGGGAGCACGTCTTTACCGTTATGGGGATAATTGGTTTTGTGCTGACGGCTCTGTGGATCAAGTTGATTCATAACCCGACAGATCACCCACGTATGTCTGCGGAAGAGCTGAAGTTTATCTCAGAAAATGGCGCGGTGGTCGATATGGACCACAAAAAGCCGGGCAGTGTGGCAGCAAGCGGTCCCAAACTGCATTACATCAAGCAATTGCTCTCTAACCGCATGATGCTGGGCGTATTTTTCGGACAATATTTTATCAACACCATCACCTGGTTCTTCCTCACCTGGTTCCCAATTTATCTGGTGCAGGAAAAAGGCATGTCGATTCTGAAAGTGGGTCTGGTCGCCTCGATTCCGGCACTGTGTGGCTTTGCGGGCGGCGTGCTGGGAGGTGTCTTCTCGGATTATCTGATCAAACGCGGTTTGTCCCTGACCCTGGCACGTAAGCTACCGATTGTGCTGGGAATGTTGCTGGCTTCCACCATTATCTTATGTAACTACACCAACAACACCACGCTGGTGGTCATGCTGATGGCGCTGGCTTTCTTTGGCAAAGGATTTGGTGCGCTGGGCTGGCCGGTAATTTCTGACACCGCGCCGAAAGAGATTGTTGGCCTCTGCGGCGGCGTCTTTAACGTCTTTGGCAATGTTGCCTCCATTGTCACTCCACTGGTGATTGGCTACCTGGTAAGTGAACTGCACTCCTTCAATGCAGCACTGGTTTTCGTGGGATGTTCAGCGCTGATGGCGATGGTCTGCTACCTCTTCGTAGTTGGCGACATTAAACGTATGGAATTGCAGAAATAAGCAAAGGTATAAGCGATGAATAACGATGTTTTCCCGAATAAATTCAAAGCCGCACTGGCTGCGAAACAGGTACAAATTGGTTGCTGGTCAGCACTCTCTAACCCGATTAGCACTGAAGTTCTTGGTTTGGCTGGGTTTGACTGGCTGGTGCTGGATGGCGAACATGCGCCAAACGATATCTCCACGTTTATTCCGCAGTTAATGGCCCTGAAAGGCAGCGCCAGCGCGCCAGTAGTGCGAGTGCCGACCAACGAGCCGGTAATTATTAAGCGTCTTCTGGATATCGGTTTCTATAACTTCCTGATTCCTTTTGTAGAAACAAAAGAGGAAGCAGAGCAGGCGGTGGCATCAACCCGTTACCCACCGGAAGGCATTCGCGGCGTCTCCGTTTCTCACCGCGCCAATATGTTTGGCACCGTGGCGGATTATTTCGCTCAGTCGAACAAGAACATCACCATTCTGGTCCAGATAGAAAGTCAGCAGGGCGTAGATAACGTCGATGCCATTGCCGCTACCGAAGGTGTAGACGGTATCTTCGTCGGCCCCAGCGATCTGGCTGCGGCATTAGGCCATCTCGGCAATGCCTCGCACCCGGATGTACAAAAAGCAATCCAGCATATTTTTAACCGTGCCAGTGCGCACGGCAAACCCAGCGGTATCCTCGCACCGGTCGAAGCCGATGCGCGTCGTTATCTGGAATGGGGGGCGACGTTTGTGGCTGTCGGCAGCGATCTCGGCGTCTTCCGCTCTGCCACTCAGAAACTGGCTGATACCTTTAAAAAATAACCACCACCGCAACAAGAGAGATGATTGATATGACTATGAAAGTTGGTTTTATTGGCCTGGGGATTATGGGTAAACCAATGAGTAAAAACCTTCTGAAAGCAGGTTACTCGCTGGTGGTTGCTGACCGTAACCCAGAAGCTATTGCTGACGTGATTGCTGCAGGTGCAGAAACAGCTTCTACGGCTAAAGCGATCGCTGAACAGTGCGACGTCATCATAACCATGCTGCCAAACTCCCCTCATGTGAAAGAGGTGGCGCTGGGTGAGAATGGCATTATTGAAGGTGCGAAGCCAGGTACGGTATTGATCGATATGAGTTCTATCGCACCGCTGGCAAGCCGTGAAATCAGCGAAGCGCTGAAAGCGAAAGGCATTGATATGCTGGATGCTCCGGTGAGCGGCGGTGAACCGAAAGCTATCGACGGTACGCTGTCAGTGATGGTGGGCGGCGACAAGGCTATTTTCGACAAATACTATGATTTGATGAAAGCGATGGCGGGTTCCGTGGTGCATACCGGGGAAATTGGTGCAGGTAACGTCACCAAACTGGCGAATCAGGTCATTGTGGCGCTGAATATTGCCGCGATGTCAGAAGCGTTAACGCTGGCAACCAAAGCGGGCGTTAACCCGGATCTGGTGTATCAGGCAATTCGCGGTGGACTGGCGGGCAGTACCGTGCTGGATGCCAAAGCGCCGATGGTGATGGACCGCAACTTCAAGCCGGGCTTCCGTATTGATCTGCATATTAAGGATCTGGCGAATGCACTGGATACTTCCCACGGCGTCGGCGCGCAACTGCCGCTCACAGCTGCGGTTATGGAGATGATGCAGGCACTGCGAGCAGATGGTTTAGGAACGGCGGATCATAGCGCTCTGGCGTGCTACTACGAAAAACTGGCGAAAGTCGAAGTTACTCGTTAATGACGTCGTGCCCGGATGGCGTATTGCAATCCGGGCCTGGAATCCAGGCCGAATAAGAGAAACGCCCTCCGGCGTCATGTGGTAACAGGCATAGGTATGAAAATCGTAATCGCCCCAGACTCTTATAAAGAAAGTTTATCTGCCAGCGAGGTTGCGCAGGCGATAGAAAAAGGATTTCGGGAAATTTTTCCTGATGCACAGTACGTTTCTGTTCCGGTTGCCGACGGTGGCGAAGGAACGGTGGAAGCGATGATTGCAGCCACCCAGGGTTCCGAACGTCACGCCTGGGTTACAGGGCCGCTGGGCGAGAAAGTGAATGCCAGTTGGGGGATCTCCGGCGATGGCAAAACCGCGTTTATTGAAATGGCGGCGGCCAGTGGGCTGGAGCTGGTACCTGCGGAAAAACGCGATCCACTCGTGACCACTTCACGCGGCACAGGCGAGTTAATCCTGCAGGCGCTGGAGAGCGGTGCAACAAACATTATTATCGGCATTGGCGGCAGCGCTACAAATGATGGCGGCGCAGGCATGGTACAGGCGCTGGGGGCGAAATTATGCGACGCCAACGGCAATGAAATTGGTTTTGGCGGCGGTAGCCTTAATACTCTGAATGATATTGATATTTCCGGCCTCGATCCGCGCTTAAAAGATTGCGCCATTCGTGTCGCTTGTGATGTCACCAATCCGCTGGTGGGCGATAACGGCGCATCGCGCATCTTTGGCCCACAAAAGGGAGCCAGTGAAGCGATGATTGTCGAGCTGGACAATAACCTCTCTCACTATGCCGATGTCATTAAAAAAGCGCTGCATGTTGATGTGAAAGATGTTCCCGGCGCAGGAGCTGCGGGCGGTATGGGCGCGGCGCTGATGGCGTTTCTTGGTGCGGAACTGAAAAGTGGTATTGAAATCGTCACGACGGCGCTGAATCTGGAGGAACATATTCACGATTGTACGCTGGTGATCACCGGTGAAGGGCGTATTGACAGCCAGAGTATTCACGGCAAGGTTCCGATTGGCGTCGCAAACGTGGCGAAAAAGTACCATAAACCGGTGATTGGCATTGCGGGTAGCCTGACCAATGATGTTGGCGTTGTACATCAGCATGGCATTGATGCGGTCTTCAGCGTATTGACCAGCATTGGTACGTTGGACGAAGCATTCCGCGGGGCTTATGACAATATCTGCCGTGCTTCACGTAATATCGCTGCGACACTGGCGATTGGAATGCGCAACGCGGGGTGACAAGGGCGCGCAAACCCTCTATACTGCGCGCCGAAGCTGACCAGACAGTCGCCGCTTCGTCGTCGTCCTTTTCGGGGGAGACGGGCGGAGGGGAGGAAAGTCCGGGCTCCATAGGGCAGGGTGCCAGGTAACGCCTGGGGGGGAAACCCACGACCAGTGCAACAGAGAGCAAACCGCCGATGGCCCGCGCAAGCGGGATCAGGTAAGGGTGAAAGGGTGCGGTAAGAGCGCACCGCGCGGCTGGTAACAGTCCGTGGCACGGTAAACTCCACCCGGAGCAAGGCCAAATAGGGGTTCATAAGGTACGGCCCGTACTGAACCCGGGTAGGCTGCTTGAGCCAGTGAGCGATTGCTGGCCTAGATGAATGACTGTCCACGACAGAACCCGGCTTATCGGTCAGTTTCACCTGTTTTACGTAAAAACCCGCTTCGGCGGGTTTTTGCTTTTGGAGGAGCGGAAAGATGAATGACTGTCCACGACGCTATACCCAAAAGAAAGCGGCTTATCGGTCAGTTTCACCTGGTTTAACGAAAACCCGCCAGCGTAAACTGGCGGGTTTCAGATTGTTGAGTGCGCTTTATTCATGCCGGATGCGGCGTGAACGCCTTATCCTGCCTACAAAAGCACGCAAATTCAATATATTGCAGAGATGGCGTAGGCCTGATAAGCGTAGCGCATCAGGCATTTTTGCGGTTGCCATCAGTTTCAAACCCGCGTCGATAAGTTTTTGCTTTTGGTGCACAGGGTAAGATGAATATCTACGGTATTAATAATAGACATTGTAAGAAGTTATTAAGTCTATATTGCATTTAAAAGGTCGTAATCATACGTATAGTCCTCTCTGGTATAATATTGCTTCTCTGAGTTATAAGCTTCATATGTATTATATTTTACGACTTCAAAGCAATTGTCTGGAGAATTTTCGTCTTTCTCTGGTGTATTATCTGGAAGGAATTCCTCTGAGCTAGAGTCCTCTATGTTTAAATCTGTATTGTAATTAATTTTTGGAACGATTAGATAAGCATTTTCTTTGACGCTTTCATAATCTTTAATGATTATATCGATGTAATAATCTATTTTTTCTGATGAGAATGCTTTCATCTCTGGTAATCTAATTCTGTTCAAGTAATTGTTAATTTTCGATGAGCTTTTATATATTTCTTTTGTTAATTCATTTTCTAATTCATCTGTTAGAGTTGCTCTTGGTATAGATTCTATAATTGCAAGTCTCATAATTTTTAATTGTTCTTCGGTAATATCTCCAAGCGCATTTAAACAACTTTCGACAAGCTTAATTTTTTCTTCAGAATACATATCGCTAATGCTTGTTATAACAGGCGTTATTTTTAGTAAATAATCCCAGGAGATTGTGGCGTTTTGTGTTGAACTAACGAAATTTACCTGAAACATGTTGGCATTAGTAAAATCTGTGTCATCCAATTTAAAAGGATTTAAAATTGTATTGGCCATATGTTTATCTGTAAAATCATAAAGTTCTAAATCGACATTCCGTAAGTCCAGAGAGGATAGATCAACTATACCTCCAGTCCCACAACTAAAGATTACGTTCAACCTCCTGATTTCATTGTAAATGTCTTTCAATGGGCAATTAACATTGATATTGCCTGTGGATATTTCCTGGTTTTTTAACGGTTCATTAATGGTAAGTTCACAGGTATTGTCTGATCGTTGAATAATTCGGGCGTTATAACCAAAAAAATCCATACGAAGAGACGAATCATTATAAAGAATTACATTTTGTAAGTACGCTAATTCTTTTTGAAAATCACCAGTGATAATGCATTTCCCACCTGGTTGTAGCGCGTTAAGTAAAGTGACCATTTCAATAGAGGTCTGTTTTAGTTTTTCTATACCTGGTGCTAGTGCTTCGAGGTTATTAACTATGGGGCTTTCAGGAAGATCATTCATTTTTCGACGGGCTAAATCACTACTAATATCATTACCAATTGATGAAACAGGGGACATTATTTTATCCTTTATAAATAATCAATAAAAATCATTATTAAAATGATCGGGTGAAAAAAAGAGAATTTGCCAACAATCTGAAGGAATGGAGGTTTTATTAAAGTACGTAGGGGGGGGTAAGATGGCTTCTTTTCGGGTGAATTTTGCACAATACTTAGAAATCGTCTCCTTAATACACTCCAGCTCTTTTTTATTGACGGCTGAGCAAGTACATTGTTCGCCAAAAGGTGCAAAAGTGCCTACATCTAATGTTTGTATGATATAATCGTCATGTTCTCCTGTAGAAATATCTATGATGAATGGACTCATATTTTCCGGTTGGATTCGGATCATGACAGAAGGAACATCGCCTTGATAGAAATTCAATGCAGTAATTGCAGATAATACTCTCCGCAGTTCATTACTTATACTGTATATTTTATTAACGTCATTGGTGGAGACAATTTCTGCAAACTTTCTTTTTACCGTCCAATAATCAATATTTCTGTTGTGATTGTTAACCACTGCGTGCATTGGCGGGATTGAAGGGTGAAAAATATGTGCAATTGGGAAACCTTTCATTGATGCCTGCCTTGTCATCATGACAAACAATAATAGATGCTTATTTTCCTCGCAGGGTTCTTTCGCACTATCAAAAAACGCTCATTTACCCGGCGTTACAGTAAACGAAGCAACATTCTGTGGCCTACGCCGATCAAAAGCTCTGTGAAAATTCCCCTTGTTGTCTTTGGCTGACCTTATCGCGGCGACCAGCAATTATTCGTTTTGTGATCCTCAACACAAAATGCTATTCGTCACCTATGAGGGGAGAAGAATTTATGGAAAACGATTGCATTCACAAAATGACGTCCTGTCATGAGGGAGAAAGTTGACGTTAATCAATTGTTCGAAATGATCGATACTTGTATTCGAAATTTTAAAATATTGATAAAATAAATGTTTGTTCTCCAACAAATAACGTGAAAAAATGTGACGTGCCGCATTATTTATCGCTGAAAATGGTTTATTTATAATAAAATTTGAGAACTTGCTCATTAAATTTAACTCAAAATTTGCCTGGTAATTATCCGGTAATTGCTTGAAATATGGTCTCAGCCCCTTTTTTGTATTAACCACATAACGAATGATGTTATCGCCATAAAATATGGTTATCCCCGTCATTTTTTTTGACAAAAATCAGGGTTTATGCTGATTTTTATACTTTAACTTATTGATATATAAAGGTATTTAATTGGAATAACGACACCCTGGAAAGTATTGAAAGTTAATTTGTGAGTGGTCGCACATATCCTGTTCATTTCATTTTGATACACTTCATGCCGTCAATGAGGTAATTAACGTAGGTCGTTATGAGCACTATTCTTCTTCCGAAAACGCAGCACCTGGTAGTCTTTCAGGAAGTCATTAGAAGTGGTTCTATCGGCTCGGCTGCAAAAGAATTAGGGTTAACTCAACCGGCTGTCAGTAAAATCATTAACGATATTGAAGATTATTTTGGCGTGGAATTAGTGGTGCGGAAAAATACCGGTGTAACATTAACACCTGCCGGTCAATTGTTACTCTCCCGTTCCGAATCCATTACCCGTGAAATGAAAAATATGGTTAATGAGATAAGCGGTATGTCTTCTGAGGCGGTGGTGGAAGTCTCATTTGGTTTTCCTTCATTGATTGGTTTTACTTTTATGTCCGGGATGATCAACAAGTTCAAAGAGGTGTTCCCGAAAGCGCAGGTTTCTATGTATGAAGCGCAACTGTCTTCGTTCTTACCGGCAATCCGCGACGGTCGACTGGATTTTGCGATTGGTACGTTAAGCGCAGAAATGAAGCTTCAGGATTTACATGTTGAGCCGCTGTTCGAGTCCGAGTTTGTGCTGGTAGCCAGTAAGTCCCGAACATGCACCGGCACCACCACGCTGGAGTCGTTGAAGAACGAACAGTGGGTGTTGCCACAAACCAATATGGGGTACTACAGCGAGCTACTTACTACGTTACAAAGAAATGGCATCAGTATTGAAAACATCGTTAAAACCGACTCAGTCGTGACAATTTATAATCTTGTTCTCAATGCTGATTTCTTAACTGTAATTCCTTGTGATATGACATCACCTTTTGGTTCAAATCAATTTATTACTATTCCGGTTGAAGAAACATTACCTGTGGCACAATATGCCGCGGTATGGTCGAAAAATTATCGTATTAAAAAAGCAGCATCGGTTTTGGTGGAATTAGCCAAAGAGTATTCATCTTATAATGGGTGTAGACGAAGGCAATTAATTGAAGTTGGTTAGTTATTTGTTTTTATTTAAACATAAATAATCCACCTGTCTGTTTTGCAGGTGTCGGTTACGGTTACCTACATATTTAATTCAGGCTAAGAGGTTTTATAATGCATATTACATACGATCTCCCGGTTGCTATTGATGACATTATTGAAGCAAAACAACGACTGGCTGGGCGAATTTATAAAACAGGCATGCCTCGCTCCAACTATTTTAGTGAACGTTGCAAAGGTGAAATATTCCTCAAATTCGAAAACATGCAGCGTACCGGTTCATTTAAAATTCGTGGCGCATTTAATAAATTAAGTTCACTGACCGATGCGGAAAAACGTAAAGGTGTAGTGGCCTGCTCTGCGGGCAACCATGCGCAAGGGGTTTCGCTCTCCTGCGCGATGCTGGGTATCGACGGTAAAGTGGTGATGCCAAAAGGCGCGCCGAAATCCAAAGTAGCGGCAACGTGCGACTACTCTGCAGAAGTCGTTCTGCATGGTGATAACTTCAACGACACTATCGCTAAAGTGAGCGAAATTGTCGAAATGGAAGGCCGTATTTTTATCCCACCTTATGATGATCCGAAAGTGATTGCTGGCCAGGGAACGATTGGTCTGGAAATTATGGAAGATCTCTATGATGTCGATAATGTGATTGTGCCAATTGGTGGTGGCGGTTTAATTGCTGGTATTGCGGTGGCAATAAAATCTATTAACCCGACCATTCGTGTTATTGGCGTACAGTCAGAAAACGTTCACGGCATGGCGGCTTCTTTCCACTCCGGAGAAATAACCACGCACCGAACTACCGGCACCCTGGCGGATGGTTGTGATGTCTCCCGCCCGGGTAATTTAACTTACGAAATCGTTCGTGAATTAGTCGATGACATCGTGCTGGTCAGCGAAGACGAAATCAGAAACAGTATGATTGCCTTAATTCAGCGCAATAAAGTCGTCACCGAAGGCGCAGGCGCTCTGGCATGTGCTGCATTATTAAGCGGTAAATTAGACCATTATATTCAAAACAGAAAAACCGTCAGTATTATTTCCGGCGGCAATATCGATCTTTCTCGCGTCTCTCAAATCACCGGTTTCGTTGACGCTTAATTAATTCGTTGAGGATAGGATATGAGTACTTCAGATAGCATTGTATCCAGCCAGACAAAACAATCGTCCTGGCGTAAATCAGATACCACATGGACGTTAGGCTTGTTTGGTACGGCAATCGGCGCCGGGGTGCTGTTCTTCCCTATCCGCGCAGGTTTTGGCGGACTGATCCCGATTCTTCTGATGTTGGTATTAGCATACCCCATCGCGTTTTATTGCCACCGGGCGCTGGCGCGTCTGTGTCTTTCTGGCTCTAACCCTTCCGGCAACATTACGGAAACGGTGGAAGAGCATTTTGGTAAAACTGGCGGCGTGGTTATCACGTTCCTGTACTTCTTCGCGATTTGCCCACTACTGTGGATTTATGGCGTTACTATTACCAATACCTTTATGACGTTCTGGGAAAACCAGCTCGGCTTTGCACCGCTGAATCGCGGCTTTGTGGCGCTGTTCCTGTTGCTGCTGATGGCTTTCGTCATCTGGTTTGGTAAGGATCTGATGGTTAAAGTGATGAGCTACCTGGTATGGCCGTTTATCGCCAGCCTGGTGCTGATTTCTCTGTCGCTGATCCCTTACTGGAACTCTGCAGTTATCGACCAGGTTGACCTCGGTTCGCTGTCGTTAACCGGTCATGACGGTATCCTGATCACTGTCTGGCTGGGGATTTCCATCATGGTTTTCTCCTTTAACTTCTCGCCAATCGTCTCTTCCTTCGTGGTTTCTAAACGTGAAGAGTATGAGAAAGACTTCGGTCGCGACTTCACCGAACGTAAATGTTCCCAAATCATTTCTCGTGCCAGCATGCTGATGGTTGCAGTGGTGATGTTCTTTGCCTTTAGCTGCCTGTTTACGCTGTCTCCGGCCAACATGGCGGAAGCCAAAGCGCAGAATATTCCAGTGCTTTCTTATCTGGCTAACCACTTTGCGTCCATGACCGGTACCAAAACAACGTTCGCGATTACACTGGAATATGCGGCTTCCATCATCGCACTCGTGGCTATCTTCAAATCTTTCTTCGGTCACTATCTGGGGACGCTGGAAGGCTTGAATGGCCTGATTCTGAAGTTCGGTTATAAAGGTGACAAAACCAAAGTGTCGCTGGGTAAACTGAATACTCTCAGCATGATCTTCATCATGGGCTCCACCTGGGTTGTTGCCTACGCCAACCCGAACATCCTCGACCTGATTGAAGCCATGGGCGCACCGATTATCGCATCCCTGCTGTGCCTGTTGCCGATGTATGCCATTCGTAAAGCGCCGTCTCTGGCGAAATACCGTGGTCGTCTGGATAACGTGTTTGTTACCGTGATTGGTCTGCTGACCATCCTGAACATCGTATACAAACTGTTTTAATCCGTAACTCAGGATGAGAAAAGAGATGAATGAATTTCCGGTTGTTTTGGTTATTAACTGTGGTTCGTCTTCGATTAAGTTTTCCGTGCTCGATGCCAGCGACTGTGAAGTATTAATGTCAGGTATTGCCGACGGTATTAACTCGGAAAATGCATTCTTATCCGTAAATGGGGGAGAGCCAGCACCGCTGGCTCACCACAGCTACGAAGGTGCATTGAAGGCAATTGCATTTGAACTGGAAAAACGGAATTTAAATGACAGCGTGGCCTTAATTGGCCACCGCATCGCTCACGGCGGCAGTATTTTTACCGAGTCCGCCATTATTACCGATGAAGTCATTGATAATATCCGTCGCGTTTCTCCACTGGCACCCCTGCATAATTACGCCAATTTAAGTGGTATTGAATCGGCGCAGCAATTATTTCCTGGCGTAACTCAGGTGGCGGTATTTGATACCAGTTTCCACCAGACGATGGCTCCGGAAGCTTATTTATACGGCCTGCCGTGGAAATATTATGAAGAGTTAGGTGTACGCCGTTATGGTTTCCACGGCACGTCGCACCGCTATGTTTCCCAGCGCGCACATTCTTTGCTGAATCTGGCGGAAGATGACTCCGGCCTGGTTGTGGCGCATCTTGGCAATGGCGCGTCAATCTGCGCAGTTCGCAACGGTCAGAGTGTTGACACTTCAATGGGAATGACGCCGCTGGAAGGCTTGATGATGGGTACCCGCAGTGGTGATGTCGACTTTGGTGCGATGTCCTGGGTCGCCAGCCAAACCAACCAGAGCCTGGGTGACCTGGAACGCGTAGTGAATAAAGAGTCGGGATTATTAGGTATTTCCGGTCTTTCTTCGGATTTACGTGTTCTGGAAAAAGCCTGGCATGAAGGTCACGAACGCGCGCAACTGGCAATTAAAACCTTTGTTCACCGAATTGCCCGTCATATTGCCGGACACGCAGCCTCATTACGTCGCCTGGATGGAATTATATTCACCGGCGGAATAGGAGAAAATTCAAGTTTAATTCGTCGTCTGGTCATGGAACATTTGGCTGTATTAGGCGTAGAGATTGATACAGAAATGAATAATCGCTCTAACTCCTGTGGAGAGCGAATTGTTTCCAGTGAAAATGCGCGTGTCATTTGCGCCGTTATCCCAACCAACGAAGAAAAAATGATTGCTTTGGATGCCATTCATTTAGGCAAAGTTAACGCGCCCGCAGAATTTGCATAATTTAGTTGAAGTATTGTAGAGAGATTATTTTTCATGAAGGTAGATATTGATACCAGCGATAAGCTGTACGCCGACGCATGGCTTGGCTTTAAAGGTACGGAGTGGAAAAACGAAATTAATGTCCGCGATTTTATTCAACATAACTATACACCGTATGAAGGCGATGAATCTTTCCTCGCTGAAGCGACGCCAGCCACCACGGAATTGTGGGAAAAGGTGATGGAAGGCATTCGTATCGAAAACGCAACCCACGCGCCGGTTGATTTCGATACTAATATTGCTACCACCATTACCGCTCATGATGCGGGATATATTAACCAGCCGCTGGAAAAAATAGTGGGCCTGCAAACGGATGCGCCATTAAAGCGTGCGCTGCATCCGTTCGGTGGCATTAATATGATTAAAAGTTCATTCCACGCCTATGGCCGTGAAATGGACAGTGAATTTGAATATCTGTTTACCGATCTGCGTAAAACCCATAATCAGGGCGTATTTGATGTTTACTCACCGGATATGCTGCGCTGCCGTAAATCTGGCGTACTGACCGGTTTGCCAGATGGTTATGGCCGTGGGCGCATTATTGGTGACTACCGCCGCGTGGCGCTGTATGGCATTCGTTATCTGGTGCGTGAACGCGAACTGCAATTTGCCGATCTCCAGTCCCGTCTGGAAAAAGGCGAGGATCTGGAAGCCACTATCCGTCTGCGTGAGGAGCTGGCAGAGCATCGTCATGCGCTGTTGCAGATTCAGGAAATGGCGGCGAAATATGGCTTTGATATCTCTCGCCCGGCGCAGAATGCGCAGGAAGCGGTGCAGTGGCTCTACTTCGCTTATCTGGCGGCAGTGAAATCGCAAAATGGCGGCGCGATGTCGCTGGGTCGCACGGCATCGTTCCTCGATATCTACATTGAGCGCGACTTTAAAGCTGGCGTACTCAATGAGCAGCAGGCACAGGAACTGATCGATCACTTCATCATGAAGATCCGTATGGTACGCTTCCTGCGTACACCGGAATTTGATTCGCTGTTCTCCGGCGACCCAATCTGGGCGACGGAAGTGATCGGCGGGATGGGGCTGGACGGTCGTACGCTGGTGACCAAAAACTCCTTCCGCTATTTGCACACCCTGCACACTATGGGGCCGGCACCGGAACCTAACCTGACCATTCTTTGGTCGGAAGAATTACCGATTGCCTTCAAAAAATATGCCGCGCAGGTGTCGATCGTCACCTCTTCCTTGCAGTATGAAAACGACGATCTGATGCGTACTGACTTCAACAGCGACGATTACGCGATTGCCTGCTGCGTCAGCCCAATGGTGATTGGTAAGCAAATGCAGTTCTTTGGTGCACGCGCTAACCTGGCGAAAACGCTACTGTACGCAATTAACGGCGGGGTGGACGAGAAGCTGAAGATTCAGGTCGGGCCGAAAACAGCACCGCTGATGGACGACGTGCTGGATTACGACAAAGTGATGGACAGCCTCGATCACTTCATGGACTGGCTGGCGGTGCAGTACATCAGTGCGCTGAATATCATTCACTACATGCACGACAAGTACAGCTACGAAGCTTCGCTGATGGCGCTGCACGATCGTGATGTCTATCGCACTATGGCATGCGGCATCGCGGGCCTGTCGGTGGCGACGGACTCCCTGTCTGCCATCAAATATGCCCGCGTGAAACCAATCCGTGACGAAAACGGCCTGGCGGTGGACTTTGAAATCGACGGCGAATATCCGCAGTACGGTAACAACGACGAGCGCGTAGACAGCATTGCCTGCGATCTGGTTGAACGCTTTATGAAGAAAATTAAAGCGCTGCCAACCTATCGCAACGCCGTCCCTACCCAGTCGATTCTGACTATCACTTCTAACGTGGTGTACGGCCAGAAAACCGGTAATACGCCGGACGGTCGTCGCGCCGGAACACCGTTCGCGCCGGGCGCTAACCCGATGCATGGTCGTGACCGCAAAGGTGCCGTGGCCTCATTGACGTCGGTGGCGAAACTGCCGTTCACCTACGCCAAAGACGGGATCTCGTACACCTTCTCGATCGTGCCTGCGGCGCTGGGCAAAGAAGATCCAGTACGTAAAACCAACCTTGTTGGCCTGCTGGATGGGTATTTCCACCACGAAGCGGATGTCGAAGGCGGTCAACACCTCAACGTCAACGTAATGAATCGGGAAATGCTGCTGGATGCCATCGAGCACCCGGAAAAATATCCTAACCTGACAATCCGTGTCTCTGGCTACGCCGTGCGCTTCAACGCACTGACCCGTGAACAGCAACAGGATGTTATTTCACGTACTTTTACCCAGGCGCTCTGACGCCGGAGGATGTATGAAAAAGATTATCGAAACGCAACGTGCCCCAGGCGCAATCGGCCCTTATGTTCAGGGCGTTGATTTAGGCAGCATGGTCTTCACCTCCGGGCAAATTCCGGTTTGCCCACAGACCGGTGAAATCCCGGCTGATGTGCAAGATCAGGCGCGTTTAAGCCTCGAAAACGTCAAAGCGATCGTGGTTGCTGCCGGGCTGAGCGTGGGCGATATCATCAAGATGACCGTGTTCATCACCGATCTGAATGATTTTGCCACCATCAATGAAGTCTATAAGCAGTTCTTCGATGAGCATCAGGCGACCTACCCGACCCGGAGCTGTGTACAGGTCGCGCGTTTGCCGAAAGATGTGAAGCTGGAAATTGAAGCCATCGCAGTACGTAGTGCGTAAAGCCTCGTGAGCGGGACGGTCGCAAGGTCGTTCCGCTCCACTTCACTGAACGGCAATCCGAGGGTGTGGATATGATTAGTGCATTCGATATTTTCAAAATTGGGATTGGTCCCTCCAGTTCGCATACCGTGGGGCCAATGAATGCCGGAAAAAGTTTTATTGATCGGCTGGAAAGTAGCGGCTTATTAACCGCGACGAGCCATATTGTGGTCGATCTGTACGGGTCGTTGTCACTGACGGGCAAAGGCCATGCCACGGATGTCGCCATTATCATGGGACTGGCAGGAAACAGTCCGCAGGATGTTGTCATTGATGAGATCCCTGCATTTATAGAGTTAGTAACGCGCAGCGGGCGGCTGCCAGTGGCATCTGGTGCGCATATTGTTGATTTTCCTGTAGCAAAGAACATTATCTTCCATCCCGAAATGTTGCCTCGACATGAGAACGGAATGCGGATCACTGCCTGGAAGGGACAGGAAGCGCTATTAAGTAAAACCTATTACTCTGTCGGCGGCGGGTTTATTGTCGAAGAAGAACACTTCGGCCTGTCGCACGATGTCGAAACGTCCGTACCTTACGATTTCCACTCAGCAGGTGAACTGCTGAAAATGTGTGATTACAACGGCCTGTCTATATCTGGTCTGATGATGCACAACGAGCTGGCGCTGCGCAGCAAAGCGGAAATTGACGCAGGGTTTGCCCGTATCTGGCAAGTGATGCATGACGGTATTGAACGCGGGATGAACACTGAAGGCGTGCTGCCTGGTCCGCTCAATGTGCCGCGTCGTGCCGTAGCGCTGCGTCGTCAGCTTGTTTCCAGCGATAATATCTCTAACGATCCGATGAATGTCATCGACTGGATCAATATGTACGCGCTGGCGGTTAGTGAAGAAAACGCAGCTGGCGGGCGCGTGGTGACGGCACCGACTAACGGTGCGTGCGGCATTATTCCGGCAGTGCTGGCTTATTACGATAAGTTCCGTCGTCCGGTAAACGAGCGGTCAATTGCCCGCTATTTTCTGGCAGTGGGGGCTATTGGCGCGCTGTATAAAATGAACGCCTCCATCTCTGGCGCGGAAGTCGGCTGTCAGGGGGAGATTGGCGTGGCCTGTTCAATGGCGGCGGCAGGGTTAACTGAACTACTGGGCGGCAGTCCGGCGCAGGTGTGCAATGCGGCGGAAATCGCGATGGAGCATAACCTTGGGCTGACCTGCGATCCGGTTGCCGGACAGGTACAAATCCCGTGCATTGAACGTAATGCCATTAATGCCGTGAAAGCAGTAAACGCCGCGCGGATGGCGATGCGCCGCACCTCGGCACCGCGTGTTTCACTCGATAAAGTTATCGAGACGATGTATGAAACCGGCAAAGATATGAACGATAAATACCGCGAAACATCACGCGGAGGACTGGCCATTAAAGTGGTCTGCGGCTGACATTACTGTCAGCTTTCATCCTTGGGTGCACAAATGTGCACCTTTTTTTTGTGATCTGCCGCAAATAGAGAATGAATATTCTCTTGCAGTTAATTTAGTAGAAAATTCTTATCCATCTCCGTTATTTCAAAGTCTTGATTGTGAAGATTTTCTCTGACCTCGCGCGTATCATTTCTTTATTCTAATAACTCGCCTGCAAAAACGTAGACCGCATATCGCCTTGATGCGGCTCGGAAAAAAATAATAAGCCCTACAAAATATTGAGCGAGAAATTATGGAAATTGCATCGAATAAAGGCGTCATTGCAGACGCTTCGACCCCGGCGGGTCGTGCTGGAATGAGTGAGAGCGAGTGGCGAGAAGCGATCAAATTCGACAGTACTGACACCGGCTGGGTGATTATGAGTATCGGGATGGCGATTGGCGCGGGGATTGTTTTTCTCCCGGTGCAGGTCGGTTTGATGGGGTTGTGGGTATTTTTGCTCTCATCGGTGATTGGTTACCCGGCAATGTATCTGTTTCAGCGATTGTTTATTAATACGCTGGCAGAATCACCAGAATGTAAAGATTACCCGAGTGTCATTAGCGGTTATTTAGGTAAAAACTGGGGCATCCTGTTAGGTGCGCTCTATTTCGTAATGCTGGTGATTTGGATGTTCGTCTATTCCACCGCCATTACCAACGATAGTGCTTCCTACCTGCATACCTTCGGCGTGACGGAAGGGTTGCTGTCAGACAGTCCCTTTTATGGTCTGGTACTGATTTGCATTCTGGTGGCGATCTCTTCACGCGGCGAGAAATTGTTATTCAAAATTTCGACGGGGATGGTGCTGACCAAGCTGCTGGTGGTCGCGGCGCTGGGCGTGTCGATGGTGGGAATGTGGCATCTGTATAACGTCGGTTCGCTACCGCCGCTGGGGCTGCTGGTGAAAAACGCCATTATTACGCTGCCGTTTACCCTGACGTCGATTCTGTTTATCCAGACGTTAAGCCCGATGGTGATCTCTTATCGCTCGCGGGAAAAATCGATTGAAGTGGCGCGGCATAAAGCATTGCGGGCAATGAATATCGCGTTTGGCATTTTGTTTGTCACCGTCTTTTTCTACGCCGTGTCGTTCACGCTGGCGATGGGACATGACGAAGCGGTAAAAGCCTACGAGCAGAATATTTCCGCGCTGGCAATTGCGGCGCAGTTTATTAGCGGTGACGGCGCAGCGTGGGTGAAAGTGGTCAGCGTCATTCTCAATATCTTTGCAGTAATGACCGCGTTTTTTGGCGTCTATTTAGGCTTTCGCGAAGCAACGCAAGGGATCGTAATGAACATCCTGCGTCGCAAGATACCTGCCGAGAAGATTAACGAAAATCTCGTTCAGCGCGGCATCATGATTTTCGCCATTTTGCTGGCCTGGAGCGCCATCGTACTGAACGCCCCGGTGTTGAGCTTCACCTCTATCTGTAGCCCGATTTTCGGCATGGTAGGGTGCCTGATCCCGGCGTGGCTGGTTTACAAAGTACCGGCATTGCACAAATACAAAGGGATGTCTCTGTACCTGATTATCGTCACTGGTTTGTTGCTTTGTGTTTCTCCGTTCCTGGCATTTTCTTGATTTACCTGAAATTTTAAGGTTTTTAATATGTTTGATTCGACTTTAAATCCGTTATGGCAGCGTTACATCCTCGCCGTTCAGGAGGAGGTAAAACCGGCGCTGGGGTGTACTGAACCGATTTCACTGGCGCTGGCGGCGGCGGTTGCTGCGGCTGAACTGGAAGGTCCGGTTGAACGTGTAGAAGCCTGGGTTTCGCCAAATCTGATGAAGAACGGTCTGGGTGTCACCGTTCCCGGTACAGGAATGGTGGGGCTGCCAATTGCGGCGGCGCTTGGGGCGTTAGGTGGAAATGCTAACGCCGGGCTGGAAGTGCTGAAAGACGCAACAGCGCAGGCAATTGCCGATGCCAAAGCACTGCTGGCGGCGGGGAAAGTCTCAGTTAAGATCCAGGAACCTTGCGATGAAATCCTCTTCTCACGCGCCAAAGTCTGGAACGGTGAGAAGTGGGCGTGTGTCACCATCGTCGGTGGGCATACCAACATTGTGCATATTGAGACGCACAATGGCGTGGTGTTTACCCAGCAGGCCAGTGTGGCAGAGGGCGAGCAAGAGTCGCCGCTGACGGTGCTCTCCAGAACGACGCTGGCTGAGATCCTGAAGTTTGTCAATGAAGTGCCGTTTGCGGCGATCCGCTTTATTCTCGATTCCGCGAAGTTAAATTGCGCGTTATCGCAGGAAGGTTTGAGCGGTAACTGGGGGCTGCATATTGGCGCGACGCTGGAAAAACAGTGCGCGCGCGGCTTGCTGGCGAAAGATCTCTCTTCATCCATTGTGATTCGTACCAGCGCGGCATCCGATGCGCGTATGGGCGGCGCTACGCTTCCGGCGATGAGTAACTCCGGCTCGGGTAACCAGGGGATCACTGCAACAATGCCTGTGGTGGTGGTAGCAGAACACTTCGGGGCCGATGATGAGCGGCTGGCGCGTGCGCTGATGCTTTCGCATTTGAGCGCGATTTACATCCATAACCAGTTACCGCGTTTGTCTGCGCTGTGTGCCGCAACGACCGCAGCAATGGGGGCCGCCGCCGGGATGGCATGGCTGGTGGATGGGCGTTATGAAACCATCTCGATGGCGATCAGCAGTATGATCGGCGATGTCAGCGGCATGATTTGCGATGGTGCGTCGAACAGCTGCGCGATGAAGGTTTCGACCAGTGCTTCGGCTGCGTGGAAAGCGGTGTTAATGGCGCTGGATGATACCGCCGTGACCGGCAATGAAGGGATTGTGGCGCATGATGTTGAGCAGTCGATTGCCAACCTGTGTGCGTTAGCAAGCCATTCGATGCAGCAAACGGATCGGCAGATTATCGAGATTATGGCGAGCAAGGCCAGATAAACGCCAGGTTTTGGGTATCGTGCCGGATGCGATGCTGGCGCATCTTATCCGGCCTACGAATTGCACAATTTGTTGATGTTGTTGGGTTTTGTAGGCCGGATAAGGCGTTTACGCCGCATCCGGCACCTGTCTTTACGCGGTAGCTTCATCCTCGGCTAAACGCGTTTCAGCATCCGCGACGATGGCTTCCAGCTCGCTCAACATCTCTTCATAGCCAAAACTATTGGCGGTGCGAGCAGGTTCTTTCGCCACCACGGGCTTCACTGGCTGACGCTTTTTGGCCGATTTTTTACTCATCATCATCTCCCTGTAAAAACAACTAGACAGGCAAATCTATCAGCAAAGCGCGCAGTGGGGAATCGGCAACCAGCGTAATGTTAGCCTCGTCACGAATAAACGCCCCATCACCGCAGGTTAGCGCCGCTTTCTCTTCATGATGCGTAAGCGCATGAAATTTCCCGTGAATCGATTGTAAATACGCGCGTGGCCCATGCAACTGGAAATTCGCACTTTCGCCTTTGTCGAGCACAATATGATGCAGCCATACTTGCTGGCGCAATTGCAGGCTTCCCATCGCACCCTCTGGCGAGGCAATTAATTGCTGCTTGTCCATATTAAGCGCCAGCTTTTGAATCAGCGGATTCTCTCGCTGCGGGCAGGCATCCAGCCAAAGCTGCATTCGCGTTAATGGTTTGTCTTTGCTGAGATTGTGTTCGCTATAGCTGACACCCGGCTGGGTAGAGAGCAGCAACACCTCACCAGCGCAGGCCTGAACATGATTGCCTTCGCTGTCGCGATACTCAGCTTCTCCATCCAGAATCACATTTAAAATATCGACTTTGGGATAGGTTCGCGGCTGAAAGGCGGCACCTGGGGCCAGCACTTCCTGGTTAAGCACGCGCAGGGAGGCATAGCCTAACAATTTCGGGTCGAAGTAGTGTCCAAAGGAAAAAGTATACCGGGCCTGCAACCATCCGTAGTCTGCTTGTCCACACTGCCTGGCAGTTCGGGTAGTAATCATAATTCTTGACCTCTCTTTACTTCCTTTTATGGTAAGGGGCTGGACGCTACATTGTTAGCCAGATATTCTGCCCGGTATGTTCAAATTTCCTGAATGAGAACGAAATGGCCAAAGAAAGGGCATTAACGCTGGAAGCACTACGGGTTATGGATGCGATCGATCGCCGGGGCAGTTTTGCGGCGGCGGCGGATGAGCTGGGACGCGTGCCTTCCGCACTTAGCTACACCATGCAAAAACTGGAAGAAGAGCTTGATGTGGTGCTGTTTGACCGCTCGGGCCATCGCACCAAATTCACCAATGTCGGGAGGATGTTGCTGGAGCGAGGGCGCGTTTTGCTGGAAGCCGCAGATAAACTGACTACCGATGCGGAAGCTCTCGCGCGCGGTTGGGAAACGCATCTCACCATTGTGACCGAAGCGCTGGTACCGACACCTGCCTTTTTCCCGTTAATTGACAAACTGGCGGTAAAAGCCAATACCCAACTGGCAATTATCACCGAAGTGCTGGCAGGGGCGTGGGAACGGCTGGAGCAGGGGCGGGCGGATATTGTTATCGCGCCGGATATGCATTTTCGCTCCTCGTCGGAGATCAACTCGCGCAAACTCTATACCTTAATGAACGTCTATGTTGCCGCGCCTGATCACCCGATTCATCAGGAGCCGGAACCGTTATCTGAAGTGACGCGCGTGAAATATCGTGGAATTGCGGTGGCGGATACCGCTCGTGAGCGCCCGGTGTTGACCGTACAGCTGCTGGACAAACAGCCGCGCTTAACGGTGAGCACGATTGAAGATAAACGTCAGGCATTACTGGCGGGGCTTGGCGTGGCGACGATGCCGTATCCGATGGTTGAAAAAGATATTGCGGAAGGGCGGTTGCGTGTCGTCAGCCCGGAATCGACCAGCGAGATCGATATTATTATGGCCTGGCGTCGTGACAGTATGGGGGAAGCGAAATCCTGGTGTCTGCGGGAAATTCCCAAACTTTTTAGCGGAAAATAATGTTTGTTATTTTTAATAACAAGGGGCGAAATATCGCCCCAATTCTAAGATTAATTTGAACCAAACTTCGGATCGTTTCCGTAACGATTGCTGCCAGAATTGCCTTCTAAACAGGCAAATACAAACAGAACTAACCAGCCAATGACCGGTACCAGATAGAGAAGCGCCCACGCACCTGAACGGTTAGTATCGTGCAGACGACGAACGCACAGAGCAATGACCGGAATGATTGTTGCTGCCAGGTAAATGAGAGAAAGGAATGGAAACTCTAAACCTAAAATCAATTGAATGACATTGATAATAGCGCCGACGATGGCGTTAATCAGAGTAAACATCCAGTACTCTTTACGACGTGCGCGACCAGAGAAACCAACATAATTTTTTAATACGGCTAAATACCACTGCATAAAAACATCCCTTTAATTAAAAGTTGCGAAAGTCTATTCCGGGGATGGAGTAAATGCTATTCGTATCTTTCTTTTTCGGATGTTATAAAGGTTTTGATATTTAAGATAAATATATGGTTATTTTTTATAGGTAATTCATATAACGACATTGAAATATTTTAAATAAACATTAGTAAATTATTCATTCATCAACATGATGATAAAAGCCGGATGAGTCAGACATCCGGCGAGCAGATTTGTTTTAAGGTTCCAGTTTTGGATCTGGTCCAAAGCGGTTTTCGCCTGGCGTACCCGCCTGGCAGTTAAAGACGATGATAATAAGCCAGCCGATAAACGGGATTAAGAATAGCAGTGCCCACCACGCCGAGCGGTCGGTGTCGTGCAGGCGGCGGAACTGAACCGCCCACCACGGTAAAAACACCAGAATACCGTAGATTGTCGTCAGGATGCCTTCGCCACCAGCGCGTTGCCAGCCTAACATTTTATCCAGCAGCCCCAGCACGAACGTAAAGATGATGTTGACCAGAATAAACATCCAGTACTCTTTGCGCCGCGCACGACCCCGGAAACCGACATAATTTTTTAGTACTTTCAGATACCAGTCCATTTTTGCCTCAATTTTGCTCAATCACTTGTTTTTAAAGCAGCAAATTAAGAATAGACGTGAATGAAATGGCAGTAAATATTCGTTCAATGAATTAATAAGGTGCTGTGAAGGCGCGCTAAAACTGATGACAAGCGCAAAATTGCCAGATGCACTACGCTTATCTGGCCTACGCTGTCCTTGCAACATATTGAATATACAATGTTTTGTGGGTTGAATAAGGCGTTCACGCCGCATCCGACATGAACAACATGCACTTAGCTAATAATCAGAGGCACCTCGTAAGGTGCCTTTTTTTAACCGAAGCGAACATCTCGTCCATGCGGTTCATCGAGATCCTGCCACGGACCAATTGAAATAATCCCCGTAGGGTTGATGGTCTTATGGCTGCGGAAGTAGTGATTACGGATGTGATCGAAATTGACAGTTTCGGCAATCCCCGGCATCTGGTAGATATCGCGCAGGAAACCATACAGATTCAGGTAATCGCTGATGCGGTGCTTATCACACTTGAAGTGGGTGACATACACCGGATCAAAACGCACCAGCGTGGTCCACAGGCGAATATCGGCTTCGGTTAGCTGGTTGCCGGTCAGGTAACGATGCTGGCCTAAAATCTGCTCCAGTCGCGCCAGCGATTCAAACACTTTAACTACCGCCTCGTCGTAGGCTTGCTGGCTGGTGGCAAAACCGGCTTTATACACGCCATTGTTAACGGTGTCATAAATCCAGCCGTTAAGTTCGTCAATTTTCGTTTGCAGGGCTGATGGGTAGTAATCACCCGCTTTCGCGCCCAGCGCATCAAACGCGGTATTGAACATGCGGATGATTTCTGCTGATTCGTTGCTGACGATGGTGTGGTTCTTTTTGTCCCACAGCACGGGAACAGTAACTCGTCCGCTGTAGTGTGGATCGGCGTGGAGATAAAGCTGATACAGAAATTCATGTTGATAGAGCGTATCTCCGGTTGCTCCCGGAAAACTGTCATCAAAGGTCCAGCCGTTTTCCAGCATCAGCGGGTTCACTACGGAAACGGAAATAAACGGTTCCAGTCCTTTGAGTTTACGCATGATCAGCGTACGGTGCGCCCACGGGCAGGCGAGTGAAACATAGAGATGATAACGATCTTTCTCTGCGGTAAAACCGCCTATGCCAGTGGGGCCAGGAGTGCCATCGGCAGTGAGCCAGTTACGAAATGCGGAAGCTGAACGTTGAAATTTACCGCCGGTGGATTTGGTATCGTACCAGGTGTCATGCCAGACGCCGTCAATCAGTTGACCCATTTTTCTCTCCTCCAATAGCAAAAACGAGGAGCTTCCTCCTCGTTTTTTATCGTTAAGTATAGCGCGTGCTTACCACTTTTTATTCAGCAGGCGGTCGATGCTATACGCGCCCGGACCGGTAATTGCCAGCAGCAGGAATCCGCCAGAAATTGTCAGGTTTTTCATGAACATCAGCGAGTTGACGCCTTCAGCAAAGTTGCTGTGAAATAAAAATGCCGTCAGCAGCGTAAAGCCCGCAGTAAACAGGGCTGTGGTGCGAGTCAGGAAACCGAACAGGATTGCCAGACCACCACCAAACTCAAGCAGAATCACCAGCGGCAGCATAAAGCCTGGGACACCCATCGCTTCCATATATTGTTGGGTACCCGCGTAGCCAGTAATTTTTCCCCAGCCTGCGGTAATAAACAGAATCGGCATTAAAATGCGCGCTACCAGTACACCAATATCTTCTAATTTTTTCATCATACTCTCCACTGCGCCACTCAGGCTGCTGATTGTTTTTTTGTGCAAGGGCGCGGTATTAGCGTCGTTGCTGTCGATGGAGAGAATCATAAACGTGGTGAATGATGAATGTTAGCAAGGAAAACTGTCAAAAATCTTCAAAAAATTTGAGGGATAAGGCCGGAATGGCTCCGGCCAGAGGGAAGTTAACCGCGAAGTTGTTGCTGCTTGAGGGTCGTTTTCACCAGACGCCAGGCGCTCCATACGCCAAAACCGCGTCTGGCCCAGCGGACCAGCATATTAGGATGGCGAATCGTCCAGATCGCCATCACGCTACTGCCAACCAGCGCCCAGGAGCGCAGACTTAGCAGCATATTCCAGCGACGATCGTAAGCGCCTGTTGCCTCCAGCCATTCACGACGACTGGCAGAAAGATCCAGCCGTTGTTGCTGGATCTGGCTAAGCAGTTGCGCCTTACGTCGTTCACGTTCGACTTTACTGCTCACGGGACTCCTCCTCGAGCAGCTGCCGATCGTTTGCCAGCTCATGGCGCGTGTGGCGCAGCAGGGTGGATTTACGCGATTTACGTAACGTCCAGATACCGCCAATCAGTGCCAGTAGCAGCAACACCACGGTGGTGGCAATCATCGCATTCAGGCGATATTGCGGATCAACCGCCCAAATAATCAGCACCATCAGGCTCATAAGACCAAATGCAGCGAAAAGCATCGTCAGGCCCAGCATCAGTAAAAGTTGAAAGAGATTCGCTTTTTCCTCTTCCAGCTCCACCACCGCCAGCCGCAGACGTGTTTCCACCATTTCAACCATGATGGAAACAATTCGCTGCCCGATGCCCAGAACGCTTTTACCGGGCCCTTGCGCGTGATGAGTGTCCGCCATAATTAACGACGCGACAGCAGAACGCCGAGCACTACACCGATTGCAGCGCCAATGCCCACGCCCGTCCACGGATTTTCACGCACATACTCATCGGCACGCGCCGCCGCGACACGGGTTTGTTTGGCGATGGCATCACCGGTTTCACCCAGGCGATAACGGCTCTGTTTCAGTGCCTGCTCCGCTTTGCTACGAATCTTACTCAACTCTTCTTTCGACTTCTCGCCAGATGAGCTAAGCACCTCTTCCAGCGTATCGGAAAGGGATTTCAACTCAGCACGCAGATGTTCCGTAGTGTGTTCTTTCGACATAGTTTTCTCCAGGTGAGTAAGTAGTGACTATTGTGAGTTAGTAGTCGCGCGCTTCCAGCTTTTTCAGCTCTTCCTGCGCTTCTGCCAGTTTCCGTTCGCGTTTGGCAATCTTATCGGCATCGCCTTTTTGCTTCGCCTCGGCTAAATCTTGCTGGCGTTCCGCCACCTCATCTTTCTGCTTTGCGATTTTCTTCTGATGATCGGCACGCAGCTGGCTATCTGAACAGTTGGCCCGGACTTCACTCAGGGCTTTATTCAGACCGTCAATACGATTCTGGTTTTGGTGTTTTTCGGCATAGCTGATCTCCTTAAGGATATTTTGCTCCTTTTCCTGACACAGGGTAGTGGCATAACTACCGGCACTAAGAGCAAAGAGAGAAACAGCTAAAGCGATGCGGTATTTCATTCTTGAACCTTCCATTGTGATTCGGACCTATTACAAAGGAACGATTGTCCAGACAACGAAGCGGTAGTGTTAACCACCGCCTCATTAATCATAGACAGTTACGGTGAAATCACCAAAGTCAGTGATATGTTTCGGATAACAGGAAGTTATCCGAAGCGATGAGAGTTATCCCGCAACCGGGTCAGCCACTGCATAGCCTGACTATTATTGTCCTGCTGCGCGATGATGTAGCCATGGGGCAATGTTCTGTCGAGGACCGCTTTTGCGGCGGCACTCTGGTCGCTGGAGTCAAAGGTAATTAACAGAGTGTCATTTTTGGGGGTGATACTTTTGAAAGGAATGCCGTGAGCGTCAAGGTGATGCCAGATTGAAAAACCGTCTGGCATCGTTGTCCCTTGATGAACGGCACGAATCGCCAGCGTAGACTCTTGCTGGCGAACCGCGGACCAGGCCAGCAACAGTGTGCCGACCAGAAGTAAAACAGCGCCGGACCAGGCTAGCTGGCGAAGCGACATGCGAGGTATTTGCATCCCTTACCCCCGATTTCCATATTTCTTTTTCCATAACACGACCAGAGAACCTGCCAGGCCAAACACCAGCAGCACCACCGGGAGCAGCATCAGGCATGACATCAGCTGGTCCTCGTACTTTAAAAATACCGGCGTTTTGCCGAGCATGTAACCCAGAGTTGTCAGGATCAATACCCACAGCAGACCGCTCATCCAGTTGAAGAACTGAAAGCGCGCGTTGTTCAGCCCTGATAATCCGGCAATCGTCGGCAGCAGTGTTCTGACAAATGCAATAAAGCGACCAATTAACAGCGCCGATAAACCGTGTTTATGAAAAAGATGGTGTGCGCGTTGATGATAATGCGCGGGTAAATGAGATAGCCAGTTTTGTACGGTGCGGGTATTGCCCAGCCATCGCCCCTGAATATAGCTGACCCAGCAACCGAGGCTGGCGGCAACGGTCAGCAGCAGAATCGTTTGCGGATAGCCCATCGCGCCTTTCGCAATCAATACGCCGACCAACACCAGTAAACTGTCGCCCGGTAAAAAGGCCGCCGGAAGCAAGCCGTTTTCAAGGAACAAAATTACAAACAAGACAAAATACAACATGCCAATCATCGACGGATTGGCCAGGGTTTCAAAATCCTGCGCCCACAGGGCTTGCAGCAATTGGGTCAAAAGTTCCATTCATTATTCCTGGTGAATCGGTTAACGCCACGCTGGTTTTAAAAGATGCACTACCGCAATGTTATTGCTGTTTTGGTATGTTTTGCGGGTTTGATACATCAACACAGCCTGAACTATTCCCTGTTAAATCGTGAGATAAGAAAGCATTCAAAAGCATAAATTCAAATTGAATCTAATTGTAACAAAGGTCAACGTTGTTCGTTATCAAAATTACATGTCCGTGGAGTCTGATTTTGCTGATTGCAGGGGAGGGTGGCGAGAGGATTTACACAGGCTGACACTTTATACTTTTCGCTTACCGACGAAGCAAACAGGCGCATTGCAGCGCCTGTCGGATGGAAATTTCATTTGCTGCCGCTGGTGGCCGTATCGAGATGCACTACCGGGTTTTCTGCGAACAGATAGCGGTCGGCATTGAACTCGAAATCGTCGCTGGTTTCGTTAAATAACATGATTTTGGTGTTTTCCAGATGCTGCCACATTGCCAGCTTAGCAGCATGAGGATCTTTGCGAATTAACGCCTTGAGGATCTGATCGTGGTCATCGCACCAGTTATCGACAGTACGGGCATCAATGTGTTCGTGCAGTTTTTTCCAGTACGGGTTATGGCTACGTTGGGTCCACATTTTTTCAACGATAGCCGCCAGGGCGGAGTTCTGCGTCGCCAGGGCTACCTGAATGTGGAACTGCAAATCCCACTCGGAATCACGGAAGCATTGTTCGCCGCGCGCCTGCTCCTGGATGGCCATCAGTTTCATGATGTCCTGTTTCGTTACCTGAGTTGCCGCGAACTCGGCAATATTACTTTCGATGAGCTGGCGAGCCTGGAGCAACTCAAACGGACCGTAATTGGCGAATTCCATATTATTGTCCGCCGCCTGCTGATGACGCGGCTGGTTGGAAACCACGTGAATACCTGAACCTTTACGCACCTCCACATAGCCTTCAACTTCCAGCATGATGATGGCTTCACGAACTACCGTACGGCTGACGTTCTTTTCATCGGCAATAAAGCGCTCAGCAGGCAGTTTATCACCCACCAGATAGACGCCCTGTTCGATGCGCTCTTTCAGATCAGCGGCAAGTTGTTGATACAAACGGCGTGGTTCAGTGATTTCCATATGCGCTCCAGGCATGATACGGCAGACTATATTTGTTATACCACTTTTGCGAGTTTAGCTCTACTCACAGTGATGAAAAAGCCGCCTGAGAAGGCGGCTTTGAAGGGAAACTAAAACTTACACGAAGCCTTAATGTTGCGGTGCAGGATCGTTATGTGTTTCCTGCGCCACCTCAATCGCCGGTTTGTTCTGCAACACCGTCCAGATAACCAGCGCACCCAGCAGGTCAAATACTGCCAGAACTGCGAACAGCGGGCTGAAGCCGATGGTGTCAGCCAGTGCACCGACAACCAGCGCAAACAGCGTACTTGCCAGCCATGCGGACATCCCGGTTAAACCGTTCGCCGTTGCCACTTCGTTACGACCAAACACGTCGGAAGAGAGCGTAATCAGCGCGCCAGACAGTGCCTGGTGGGCAAAACCACCGATACACAGCAGCATAATTGCGACATACGGGTTGGTGAACAGACCGATCATACCCGGGCCAATCATCAGCACTGCACCCAGCGTTACGACCATCTTACGAGAAACGATCAGGTTCACACCAAACCAACGCTGGAACAGCGGCGGCAGGTAACCACCGAGGATACAACCGAGGTCAGCAAACAGCATCGGCATCCAGGCGAACATCGCAATCTCTTTCAGGTTAAAGCCGTAAACTTTAAACATGAACAGCGGGATCCACGCGTTAAAAGTACCCCAGGCCGGTTCTGCCAGGAAACGCGGCAGCGCGATACCCCAGAACTGACGGTTACGCAGGATCTGACCAACGGACATTTTCTTCGCCGTGCTCACCTGGTGCTGGGCTTCCTGACCATTAATAATGTAGTCGCGTTCTTCATCGGTCAGATGCTTCTGGTCGCGCGGATGTTTATAGAAAATCAGCCATGCCATTGCCCAGATAAAGCTCAATGCACCGGAGATGATAAATGCCATCTGCCAGCTGTGCATCACGATTGCCCATACCACCAGCGGCGGTGCAATCATCGCACCAATCGAAGAACCTACGTTAAAGTAACCTACCGCGATGGAACGCTCTTTCGCCGGGAACCATTCGGAGCTGGCTTTCAGACCCGCCGGGATCATCGCTGCTTCCGCGGCACCGACCGCACCACGAGCAACAGCCAGTCCGCCCCAGCTACCTGCCAGCGCGGTTGCACCACAGAACACGGCCCACAGCACAGCAAACATTGCATAACCGATTTTCGTACCCAGCACATCCAGTACATAACCTGCTACCGGTTGCATGACCGTATAAGCAGCAGAATAGGCTGCGATGATATAGGAATACTGTTGGGTGGAGATGTTTAACTCTTCCATCAGAGTTGGCGCAGCTGCCGCCACAGTGTTACGCGTCAGGTAACCAAGCACGGTGCCGAGCGTCACCAGTGCGATCATATACCAACGTAACCCTTTAATTTTACGCATGTAAAACCTCATCGTTTTGTTATATCCGCAGGAAGCGCGGCCATCATCCCGCCAGAGGCTGAAGATGTTAGTTACGACCGGGTAACCGAAAAAAAACCGGCACGCCCCGAACGTTGCCATGAAAGTTTCGTGCTAATTCGGCTTCCGTACCGGTTAACCCGATTCATCTAACAAATGAATGAATCGGCAATTTGCATTCCGTCGACTTATGATTTGCGACGGCAGAAAGATAACTTGTCATACAACTTTAAAAGGTGAGAGCCATCACAAATGTGGGAATATTTGTAGGGACATTACCTGACGACAGCGAGGCCAGTACTGGCGCGGCCTGCAGCGAGATTTACCACTTTGAGAGTAATTTTTTTAACTACGTTTATTGATCTATCTCACGAAAATATCTTCGGACTCTGGAAATTGGTGTGATAACTTTGTCAGCATCGCACCATAAGCAAGCTAGCTCACTCGTTGAGAGGAAGACGAAAATGACTCCGTTTATGACTGAAGATTTCCTGTTAGATACTGAATTTGCCCGCCGTCTGTATCACGACTACGCAAAAGACCAGCCGATTTTCGATTATCATTGCCATTTGCCGCCGCAGCAGATTGCGGAAGACTATCGTTTTAAAAACCTGTATGACATCTGGTTGAAGGGCGATCACTACAAATGGCGCGCTATGCGTACCAACGGTGTGGCCGAGCGTCTGTGCACCGGTGATGCGTCTGACCGTGAAAAATTTGACGCCTGGGCGGCGACTGTTCCGCACACTATCGGCAACCCGTTATACCACTGGACGCACCTCGAACTGCGTCGTCCGTTTGGTATCACTGGCAAATTGCTTTCTCCGTCAACTGCCGATGAAATCTGGAACGAATGTAATGAACTGCTGGCGCAGGATAACTTCTCCGCGCGCGGCATCATGCAGCAGATGAACGTGAAAATGGTCGGCACCACCGATGACCCGATCGATTCTCTGGAGCATCACGCAGAGATCGCCAAAGACGGCTCTTTCACCATCAAAGTGCTGCCGAGCTGGCGTCCGGACAAAGCCTTTAACATCGAACAGGCGACCTTTAACGACTACATGGCGAAGCTGGGTGAAGTCTCTGATACCGACATCCGCCGCTTTGCTGATCTGCAAACTGCCCTGACCAAACGTCTGGATCACTTCGCCGCTCACGGCTGTAAAGTGTCTGACCACGCGCTGGATGTGGTGATGTTTGCTGAAGCGAACGAAGCGGAACTGGACAGCATTCTGGCGCGTCGTCTGGCTGGCGAAACCCTGAGCGAGCACGAAGTGGCACAGTTCAAAACTGCGGTGCTGGTGTTCCTTGGTGCCGAATATGCGCGTCGCGGCTGGGTACAGCAGTACCACATTGGCGCGCTGCGTAATAACAACCTGCGTCAGTTCAAACTGCTGGGGCCGGATGTAGGTTTTGATTCCATCAACGACCGTCCGATGGCGGAAGAGCTGTCTAAGTTGCTGAGCAAGCAGAACGAAGAAAACCTGCTGCCGAAAACCATTCTCTACTGCCTGAACCCGCGCGATAACGAAGTGCTGGGCACCATGATCGGTAACTTCCAGGGCGAAGGTATGCCGGGCAAAATGCAGTTCGGTTCCGGCTGGTGGTTTAACGATCAGAAAGACGGTATGGAACGTCAGATGACCCAACTGGCGCAGCTCGGTCTGCTGAGCCGCTTTGTCGGTATGCTGACTGACAGCCGTAGCTTCTTGTCATACACCCGTCACGAATACTTCCGCCGCATTCTGTGCCAGATGATCGGTCGCTGGGTGGAAGCGGGCGAAGCACCGGCGGACATCAACCTGCTGGGCGAGATGGTGAAAAATATTTGCTTTAACAATGCGCGTGACTACTTCGCCATTGAACTGAACTAAGGTCTGGGGTTGATATGCAATACATCAAGATCCATGCGCTGGATAACGTCGCGGTCGCTTTAGCAGATTTGGCGGAAGGCACAGAAGTCAGTGTCGATAACCAGACTGTTACGCTGCGCCAGGCTGTTGCTCGTGGACATAAATTTGCGTTAACGGATATCGCAAAAGGGGCCAACGTCATCAAATATGGCCTGCCGATTGGTTATGCATTGGCGGATATTGCGGCGGGGGAACACGTTCACGCCCACAATACGCGCACGAATCTGAGCGATCTGGATCAGTATCGCTATCAACCTGATTTTCAGGATCTGCCTGCGCAAGCGGCAGATCGTGAAGTGCAGATCTATCGTCGCGCTAACGGCGATGTCGGGGTGCGCAATGAGCTGTGGATCCTGCCAACCGTGGGCTGTGTTAACGGCATCGCGCGGCAGATCCAGAACCGTTTCCTGAAAGAGACCAACAACGCCGAAGGTACTGACGGCGTGTTCCTCTTCAGCCACACCTACGGCTGCTCACAGCTGGGCGACGATCACATCAATACGCGGACTATGTTGCAAAACATGGTGCGCCACCCGAACGCGGGCGCAGTGCTGGTGATTGGTCTGGGCTGCGAAAACAACCAGGTTGCCGCATTCCGTGAAACGCTGGGCGATATCGATCCTGAACGCGTTCATTTCATGATCTGCCAACAGCAGGATGATGAGATCGAAGCCGGGATCGAGCATCTGCATCAGCTGTATAACGTGATGCGCAACGACAAGCGCGAGCCAGGCAAACTTAGCGAACTGAAGTTTGGTCTGGAGTGCGGTGGTTCTGACGGTCTTTCTGGTATTACTGCTAACCCGATGCTGGGGCGTTTCTCTGACTACGTGATTGCTAACGGCGGTACTACCGTACTGACCGAAGTGCCGGAGATGTTCGGCGCAGAGCAGTTGCTGATGGACCATTGCCGTGACGAAGCAACGTTTGAAAAACTGGTCACCATGGTCAATGACTTCAAACAGTACTTTATTGCCCATGACCAGCCGATCTACGAAAACCCATCGCCGGGGAACAAAGCGGGGGGTATCACCACGCTGGAAGATAAATCCCTTGGCTGTACCCAGAAAGCCGGTTCCAGTGTCGTGGTTGACGTGCTGCGTTACGGCGAGCGTCTGAAAACGCCGGGGCTGAACTTGTTAAGTGCGCCAGGTAACGATGCCGTAGCGACCAGCGCTCTGGCGGGTGCGGGCTGCCATATGGTGCTGTTCAGTACTGGTCGCGGCACGCCATACGGCGGCTTTGTACCGACGGTGAAAATCGCCACCAACAGCGAACTGGCGGCGAAGAAAAAACACTGGATCGACTTTGACGCGGGTCAGCTGATCCACGGTAAAGCGATGCCGCAGTTGCTGGAAGAATTCATCGATACCATCGTTGAGTTTGCCAACGGTAAGCAAACCTGTAACGAGCGTAACGACTTCCGCGAACTGGCGATCTTCAAAAGCGGCGTAACGCTATAAAGTCGAAATGAGTTGTTAATAAAAAACGGCGTTTCATAATGTGAAGCGCCGTTTGCTTTTCCAGACCTGCTAAGGATTTATCATGACCGCGTATTGGCTGGCCCAGGGCGTGGGTGTCATCGCCTTTCTGATTGGTATCACAACATTTTTCAACCGTGACGAACGCCGCTTTAAAAAGCAGCTTTCGGTCTATAGCGCCGTTATTGGCGTACATTTTTTTCTTCTGGGCACCTATCCCGCCGGTGCCAGTGCCATCCTTAATGCCATTCGTACATTGATTACCTTACGCACGCGCAGCTTATGGGTAATGGCGATTTTTATTGTGCTGACTGGCGGAATTGGCCTCGCGAAGTTCCATCATCCTGTCGAACTACTGCCGGTAATCGGCACGATTGTCAGTACCTGGGCGTTGTTCCGCTGTAAAGGGCTGACCATGCGCTGCGTAATGTGGTTTTCAACGTGTTGCTGGGTGATTCACAACTTCTGGGCGGGGTCGATAGGCGGCACGATGATTGAGGGGAGTTTTCTGCTCATGAATGGCCTGAATATCATTCGTTTCTGGCGGATGCAGAAAAGGGGAATTGATCCTTTTAAAGTAGAGAAAACCCCTTCCGCCGTAGACGAAAGGGGTTAAACAATTAATTACGCAGGGCGCTATTTGCCAGACGATCGTCTTCTGCCTGGCAAGCTGCCGCAGTGAACAGCACGTCAGTTGAAGAGTTCAGCGCGGTTTCGCAAGAGTCCTGCAATACGCCGATGATAAAGCCAACGGCAACCACCTGCATGGCGATATCGTTCGAAATACCGAACATATTACAGGCCAGTGGGATCAGCAGCAGAGACCCCCCCGCCACGCCGGATGCGCCACAGGCACACAGAGAAGCCACTACGCTCAACAGCAGCGCTGTGGGCAGATCGACCGGAATACCCAGCGTATTAACCGCAGCCAGCGTCAACACGGTAATGGTGATTGCTGCGCCCGCCATATTGATGGTGGCTCCCAGCGGAATAGAAACGGAATAGGTATCGCGATCCAGATTCAGCTTTTCACACAGCGCCATATTCACCGGAATGTTCGCTGCAGAGCTGCGGGTGAAGAAGGCATACACACCGCTTTCACGCAGGCACAGCAGCACCAGCGGGAACGGGTTACGACGAATTTTCCACCACACCAGCAATGGGTTAACCACCAGCGCCACCAGTAACATACAGCCAACCAGCACGACCAGCAGTTGCGCGTAGCCCCACAGTGTGGAGAAACCGGTGGTTGCCAGGGTAGAAGAAACCAGACCAAAAATACCGATCGGTGCGAAGCGAATGACCAGTTTCACCATAAAGGTGACGGCATTCGACATATCGTTGACCAGGTTTTTGGTGGTCTCGTTACCGTGACGCAGTGCGAAACCGAGGCCAATTGCCCACACCAGAATCCCGATGTAGTTACCTTTCAGCAGCGCGTCGATGGGGTTGGAAACCATGCTCATTACCAGCCCGCGCATCACTTCGACAATGCCAGACGGCGGCGAAATATCACCCGCGCTACTGGACAAGTGCAGGGTAGAAGGGAAGGCAAAGCTGAAGACTACTGCGGCCAGAGCAGCAGAGAAGGTGCCCAGCAGATAGAGGAACAAAATAGGGCGGATATTGGTTTTCTGCCCGTGCTGGTGGTTAGCAATAGATGCCATTACCAGCATCAACACCAGGATGGGGGCAACGGCTTTCAGTGCGCCGACGAACAAAGTACCTAACAGACCAACAGCTTCCGCCGCGGGTTTTGAGATCCATGCCAGAAGAATCCCCAGAACAAGGCCGACCAGGATTTGTTTTACCAGGCTGCCATGAGCCAGACGCCGGAATAGCCCCGGTGAACGTTGCGTAGTCATTTTTCGATCCTTTCATTGTGTTGTCGCACATCCCTGGTGCGTTCTGTCGACGCATCTTTCAGGATGTAACAAAGTGTTTGCAAGGTCGAGTATAAGGAAAGTTACAGCTTCGGGAAGCGAAAAATGCTGGATTTTAAAGAGAGGTCATATTTTGCAACTTAATGGTTACATTTATTTGACATAAACAGAGGGAAGGACTGGCTACTAAGGCTGATTAGATAACATATGGGCAAAACTATTTGGAATATGAGAACGGTTGCGCTCCTTTAATGTGCTATGCCATATAAAGTCACTGCCGCAGGGAGCGCGCAGGGGGCGGCCAATCGCCGCCGCCCCCTGCACCCCCAGGCTCTGGCGAACAAAATCGCCGCTGCGCGGTTCCCTCAGCTTATCCCTTGCGGCTACCGGGTCGGGCGCAAGGGAACGTCCCTGTAAGATGCGCCCTCGCCGCGCATCCATGCGCGTCGCCCCGGCCTCCAGGGAACGCTTCGGCGATTTTGACGCCACCAACACCCGTGCGGTCTTTTTGTAAAGAGCTATAAGCCGATTACATAATTAATAGCTCACCTTTGTCTGGAATGAGTTATCGCTAGTAATGGCTTAATATACAGCGAATCATTCTCCCCGCTGCTTATCATGCCGATAATTCACCCAGGCGTTGATAATAAACGTCATCACCAGAATGCCAAAAACCACGCCCAGCGAGACGGCGATTGGAATATGGTAGAAGTCGACAATCAGCATCTTGATACCGATAAACACCAGAATCACCGCCAGGCCATATTTGAGCATCGAGAAACGTTCTGCTACGCCCGCCAGCAGGAAATACATCGCACGCAGGCCGAGGATCGCAAACAGGTTTGAGGTCAGCACAATGAACGGGTCAGTGGTCACGGCGAAGATAGCCGGAATGCTATCCACGGCGAAAATCACGTCGCTCAATTCCACCAGAATCAGCACCAGCATCAGCGGCGTGGCATACAGCAAGCCATTCTTACGCACAAAGAAATGCTCGTTGTCGATGGTGTCGGTCATGCGCAAATGACCGCGCAGCCAGCGCACCAGCGGCTTGTCGCCAATGCCTGATTCATCTTCATGGGCCAGCGCCATCTTCACGCCGGTAAACAGCAGGAAGGCACCGAAGATATACAGGATCCAGTCGAACTGCGAAATCAGCCAGCTGCCAGTGAAGATCATGATGGTACGCAGAACAATCGCCCCGAGTACGCCATACACCAGCACGCGCCGTTGTAACGCCGCCGGAACAGAGAAATAGCTGAACAACATCAGCCAGACAAAGACGTTATCGACCGCCAGCGATTTCTCAATCAGATAACCCGTGAGAAAGGCCAGTGCCTGTGGATCGGCAACGGCGCGACCTTCGGTTTGCACCAGATACCACCAGAAAGCGGCGTTAAACAGTAACGACAGCGTCACCCAGACCAGCGACCAGGCCGCAGCCTGTTTCATGGTCATGGCATGTGCCCCACGACGCCCCTGCAACAACAGGTCGATAGCCAGCATAATGGCGACAACAACAGCGAATCCGCCCCATAGCAACGGCGTGCCGACAGTATTCATAGAAGTTCCTTACACATAAAAAAACGGCCAACGTCGGAAGACGTCAGCCGCTGCTTTTTATGCATAGACCTCGCCTTCCGGCAAGGTCTCACTTACAACAAAAAAGGAATACGTCTGCGTATTCCTTTCGGGTTGCCCGGTGACCGGATGTGGTTTTGCACACATCGTAATGACGATCGACCGGCAATGAAGTTACTCCCCTTTGCAGGTAACAAAGTATGACAGACCATTCAGTCAGTCAATGGTCTGTTACATGCCTTTTACACTGCTTTACGGTAACCATTATTGTTTTACGCTATCTGCCGGAAAAATCACCCCAGTCTGGCGGCGGATCTCAGTCAGCAGTTTGGCGGTGATGCGACTGACCGCCAGCCCTGGATGATCCACCAGATGTTCATCCACCAGTTCAGCAAACAGCTCTGCTTCGTAGAGCATGGTATTAATATGCTGCGGTTGGGTGAGATCCTGCATCTGGCTGCCACGCGGAACAAAGCAAACTTTCTGGCATTCAGACAGTTTTTCAATCACCAGCGATCCTGCTTCGCCCTGAATCTCGCTTGCCAGGACAGAATCGCTCACTTTTGAGTGCTGCAACGTAACGCTGAAATCACCGTAATCCATCACCACCACGCCGTGGGCATCCACACCGCTTGCCAGCAAACTGGCGGTTGCCTGCACGCTTTTCGGTTCACCGAATAATGCCACCGCCGACGCCAGGCAGTAAAAGCCGATATCCATAATTGAACCGTTAGAGAATGCCGGATTAAAGGTGTTGGGATTCTCACCATCCAGGTAACGTTGATACCGCGAGGAATACTGGCAATAGTTGAAAAAGACTTTACGCAGTTTGCCGACTTTCGGCAGTGCCTGGCGTAACAGATGAAAGTTCGGCAGGCTGGCGGTTTTAAATGCCTCAAACAGCACCACCTGATTTTCCCGCGCACAGGCAATGGCGGCATCCACTTCCGCCAGATTCGATGCCAGCGGCTTCTCGCAAATCACATGAATTTTGTGGCTAAGGAAAAGTTGTGTCTGGGAAAAGTGCAGGGCATTCGGGCTGGCAATATACACCGCGTCAATGGCATCGCTTTCTGCCATCGCTTCCAGCGACGTAAACAGATGCTCGACAGAAAAATCATTGGCAAAGTGCTGGGCCTGTTCAAGGCTGCGGGAATATACGGCGGTTAACTTGTATTTACCGCTCTCATGGGCGGCCTCGACGAACTGGCGAGTGATCCAGTTCGTACCAATCACAGCGAAACGTATCATAACGCGTGGATACTCCATAAAGGGATTCTGCCGTCAATGTAGCACGCCTTTTTCATCTTCGACGTGCGCAGATACGCATTATTTCTGCGCCGGACAGCCATGCTCACTAAACGGCCCAATCATGACCGATGACCCGAGATATTTCGGCTGGCGATGGAGGATTTTGGCGTCAATCACCGCGCTGACTCTGGCGAGTTTCTCCCGTAACTGAGTATAAAAACCGTGCTTCATATTGAGGTCTGGCGCGTTAAAGCCGATAGCGTCGATGCCGTACTGTTTTGCCAGCCAGATGGCGCGTTGGTTATGAAATTCTTGCGAAATAATGGTGATATGGTTTTCACCAAACACCTTTTTGGCACGCACCACGGAATCAAGCGTTGAGAATCCGGCATAGTCGCAGAAGATCACTTTCGCCGGTACGCCTTTAGCGATCAAAGCCTGCTGCATACCTGAGGCTTCATCGTAATTTTTACGTCCGTTATCGCCACTTACCAGTAGCCATTTCACTTTTCCGGCGTGGTACAACGCTGCTGCGGTATCAATACGTCGGGTAAAGTAGCGATTACCCGGCCTCGCCCCCAGCAATAAACCCACGTTACGCGCCGGAACTGCATTGACATCGCTCCAGGTCAGCTGCTTGCTGGCGTTGACCATAACGCGATCGGCAATAAAAATGGTCGCTCCTGCTATAAGCAACAATAAACAGCCAAGCTTTAGAGTCCGGCGAGAAAAACAAATACGGAGAAGAAGGCGGGCAAAGGCGCGCAGCATGGTCGTTATCCTTAACGAAAGGGGGGAGGTCGATTTTAGGCGCTAAAGGAAGAAAAGATAACGCCTGACATCATTTTCAGATTTTGTCCTGCCCAAGCGACAACTGGGTTAGCCACAGTCGGGTGTCGAACTCAAGCTGGTGGTACTGGGGTTCCATATGACAGCACAACTGGTAAAACGCTTTGTTATGCTCTTTCTCCTTCAGGTGCGCCAGCTCGTGCACCACGATCATGCGCAAAAACGGTTCCGGCGCGTTGCGAAACACGGTAGCGACGCGGATCTCCGCCTTTGCTTTCAGCTTACCGCCCTGCACACGCGAAACGGCAGTATGTAATCCGAGCGCGTTTTTCAGCACGTGGATCTTATTGTCATACATCACTTTATTGATCGGCGGGGCATTGCGCAGAAACTGATTTTTCAGATCCTGGGTATATTGCCAGAGGGCTTTATCGGTGGCGTAGTCGTGTGTTCCCGGATAACGTTTTGCCAGCACATCGCCCAGACGCTGTTCGTTAATCAGCGTTCGCACCTGGGAAAGTAGCTGGTCGGGATAACCCTGAAGATAAGTAAGATTGCTCATAACCGCCCACGAAAAAGAGAAAAAGGGTATACTCACGCACCCTTTTCAGGGGCAACGTCGAAATTTTATCATTCAGGAGGGCCGATGAGCCACTTAGACAACGGTTTCCGTTCACTGACACTACAACGTTTTCCGGCGACGGATGACGTTAACCCACTACAGGCGTGGGAAGCGGCGGATGAATATTTGCTGCAACAGTTGGACGACACAGAAATCCGCGGCCCGGTGTTGATCCTGAATGATGCCTTTGGTGCGTTAAGTTGTGCGCTGGCGGAACATAAGCCATACAGCATTGGCGACTCATACATCAGCGAACTGGCGACGCGCGAGAATTTACGCCTCAACGGGATTGATGAGTCGAGCGTGAAGTTTCTCGACAGCACCGCCGACTACCCGCAACAGCCGGGCGTGGTACTGATCAAAGTACCGAAAACACTGGCGTTGCTGGAACAACAACTGCGTGCGCTGCGCAAAGTGGTCACGCCGGATACACGTATTATTGCCGGTGCCAAAGCCCGTGACATCCACACTTCCACGCTGGAACTGTTCGAAAAAGTGCTCGGCCCGACCACCACCACGCTGGCATGGAAGAAGGCACGCTTAATTAACTGTACTTTCAACGAGCCGCCGCTGGCCGATGCGCCGCAGACCGTTAGCTGGAAACTGGAAGGTACTGACTGGACTATCCACAACCATGCGAATGTCTTCTCCCGCACCGGGCTGGATATTGGCGCGCGCTTCTTTATGCAGCATCTGCCAGAGAATCTCGAAGGTGAGATTGTCGATCTCGGTTGTGGTAATGGCGTTATTGGTCTGACGCTGCTTGATAAAAACCCGCAGGCGAAAGTGGTGTTTGTCGATGAATCGCCGATGGCGGTTGCTTCCAGCCGTTTGAACGTTGAAACCAACATGCCAGAGGCGTTGGATCGCTGCGAGTTTATGATCAACAACGCGCTCTCCGGCGTGGAGCCTTTCCGCTTTAATGCTGTGCTCTGCAACCCGCCGTTTCATCAGCAACATGCGCTGACCGATAACGTCGCCTGGGAGATGTTCCACCACGCCCGCCGCTGTCTGAAAATCAACGGCGAGCTATATATCGTTGCCAACCGTCACCTGGATTACTTCCATAAACTGAAGAAGATTTTCGGCAACTGCACCACCATCGCCACGAATAATAAATTTGTGGTGCTGAAAGCAGTGAAGCTGGGGCGTCGTCGGTAAGATTGGCAGCTACCTGCCAGATAAGGCGTAAACGCCTTATCTGGCATACGTTCAGCACGTTACCCCCAGGTCGGATAAGACGCGGCAAGCGTCGCATCCGGCGCTTCAAATAACGATTTAAATCTCCAGCGCCAGCCGTGTTCCCTGGGCAATTGCCCGTCGTGCGTCCAGCTCCATAGCTACATCGCAGCCGCCAATTAAATGCACAGTTTTCCCGCTATCAATCAGCGGTTGCGCCAGCGCGCGGTTTGGCTCTTGCCCTGCGCAGATCACCACATTGTCCACTGCTAATACCTGCGTTTCGCCGTTGATCACCACATGCAGCCCGTCATCGTCGATCTTCTGATAACTTACGCCTGGGATCATTTTCACGCCGCGCGAGAGCAGGGTGGTGCGATGGATCCAGCCGGTGGTTTTGCCTAACCCCTGTCCCGGTTTGCTGGCTTTGCGCTGGAGCATCACAATCTGCCGTGGGCTACGCGGGATCTGCATTCCCTGCGGGCTTAAGCCACCAGCCTGTTGCAGGCTGCTGTCGATCCCCCACTCATTACAGAACTCGGCAATGTTCTTGCTGGTGGACTCACCCGGCTGACTTAAAAACATCGCCGTATCAAAACCAATCCCGCCACAACCGATGATTGCTACCTTTTTGCCCACAAGCGCTTTGTCGCGCAGTACGTCGAGATAACTCAACACCTTCGGATGATCGATTCCGTCGATAGGTGGAATGCGCGGTACGATCCCGCTAGCGAGGATCGTTTCATCGAACGACTGTAACTGATCCGCCGTCACGGTGTGATTGAGTTTCAGCGTCACGCCCGTCACTTCGATCATCCGGCGGTAATAGCGCAGCGTTTCGTAAAACTCCTCTTTGCCAGGGATCTGTTTGGCGATATTAAACTGACCGCCGATCTCACTGTGAGCATCAAACAACGTTACCTGATGACCACGCGCCGCCGCGTTAATGGCAAACGCCAGCCCTGCCGGACCTGCGCCGACCACCGCCAGATTTTTTTTCTGCACGGCAGGAAGGATCGGCATTTTGGTTTCGTGGCAGGCGCGAGGATTCACCAGGCACGAGGTGACTTTGCCAACGAAGATCTGATCGAGGCAGGCTTGATTGCAGCCAATACAAGTGTTGATCTCATCGGCTCGCCCTGATTGCGCTTTTGACAGCAGCTCCGCATCAGCAAGAAACGGTCGCGCCATCGATACCATATCGGCATCACCGCGCGAGAGAATGTCGTCGGCAACCTGCGGATCGTTAATCCGGTTGGTGGTCACCAGCGGCAGCGAGACGTGGCCTTTCAGTTTGCGCGTGACCCAGCTAAAGGCACCGCGCGGCACGGGCGTGGCAATGGTCGGAATACGTGCTTCATGCCAGCCAATGCCGGTGTTGATAATGGTCGCGCCCGCCGCTTCAATGGCCTGCGCCAGCCCTACCGTTTCGGCAAAAGTACCGCCGCCTTCTACCAGGTCGAGCATCGACAGACGGTAGATAATAATGAAGTCATTGCCGACGCGTTCGCGCACTGCTCGCACCACTTCAACTGCAAAGCGCATCCGGTTAGGGTAATCGCCGCCCCACTGGTCGCTACGCTGGTTGGTGCGCAGGGTCAGAAACTCGTTGATCAAATACCCTTCGGAACCCATCACTTCTACGCCGTCGTATCCGGCCTCCCGCGCCAGTTGCGCGCAGCGGGCGAAATTGTCGATCAGTTGCAGGATCTCTTCATGGCTTAACTCATGGGGAACGAAACGGTTGATGGGAGCCTGCAATGCGGAAGGAGCGACCAGATGCGGTTGGTAGCTGTAGCGCCCGGTATGCAAAATTTGCAGGGCGATTTTGCCGCCTTCCTGATGTACGGCTTCGGTTATGGTGCGATGGTGCGGGATCTGGCTTGCGTCATTGAGCATTGCGCCGCCTTCCATGCCAACGCCTGTTAAATCTGGTGCAATACCGCCGCTGACAATCAACGCCACGCCATGACGGGCGCGTTCCGCGTAAAACGCTGCCAGCCGTTCAGCGCCGTCCGGGTATTCCTCCAGTCCCGTGTGCATTGAACCCATCAGTACTCGGTTTTTTAACGTGGTGAAGCCTAAATCCAGCGGGGCGAACAGCGACGGGTAGCTCATAAAATTGTCCAGTATGTAAAATAATTGTTATGTGGTCGGATGAGTTCTAATTTAGCCGTCGCCAGAGAAAAGGGAAAAGGGGAGTGCGGGGTTTGTGATGGGATTCAAAAAGAATACGCCCATTGGAAATGCCGGATACGACGCTTGTCGCGTCTTATCTGTATATGGACACCTCTCGTTGTGCAAGTACGGTGTTCGAAAAATTAATAGGTAACGTGGTGGTCGTCCTGACAGGACGGCAGGCTATGAAGATAGTCAATCACGCTATCTTTAGCCCGCTCATCCGGGGGCAACTTCGACCATTTCAGGATGACTTCGCCGATAATGGGGGCTTTTTGGTCCCTTTCTGTCTTGCCCGGACGGAGGGCAATTGCGGGCCAGGCGCATGTTCCGCACTCTGATTTCCATCCATCAGTAAGGGCTGTGAAGACCTGAAACTTCGGATGTTTTTGACGTGGGGGCTGGCCCTTTTGGCCACTTTCCGCCTTACCTGGACGCGGGGGCGGGTGGGCAGTGGCGGGGTAGCCTCATTTTCCGTGCTCAGGTTTCCTTCCGCCAGGAAGGGGAGGGAGGATCTGAAATCAAGTGTTCCTTGCTGGTTGCTTGATACCAGTGCTGCGGCAATGGTGCGAAACAGAGTACGGTCAGCTGTTGCACAAGCTGGCACCCCGCCCCCACAGACCTTAAGGTTCACAGAGCGACTATACCTTCCCGGCGTGACGGTGATGGTATGGCCGGAAAATCCGAAACTGAACGATTCAGGGATTATCTGCTTATCACCCCTCACCGTCTGGTACCGATATAGTGCGTTCGTCATGGCAACTGCCAGTTCGTTAACCCGGTCAGGAACAGCTATGCTGCGGTCCGTATCCGCGTTGATTAATTTTATCATCAGCTTCAGAATTACCCGACTGTGCAGGGTCTGCTGCAGGGCCAGGGAAGTTGCAGCGGCCTCACTGATACGGCATGACACCATTGCCGCGGCAATGGTGCGAAACCGGGCACTGCCAACACATTCACGGACCGTCACCCCGCCCCTACTGATCTCAATCTGCACTAATTTGCTATTACTCTCCGCCTTCGTAAAGGTGATGGTGTGGCTGGAAAAAAAGAAACTGAACCTGAACGGCTCAGTGAATGGCTCAGTGCGTTGCAGCTCAGTCCTCACCACCGTCTGATACAGAAACAGCGCGTTCGTCATGGCAACTACCAGTTCATTAACCTCGTCCGTATCCGCGTTGATTAAATTTATTATCTTATTCAGAATTTCACAGCCGTGCTGGGTCTGCAGCAGGGGCCGAGACATTATCGCGCCCGCGCTGATGCTGGAGTTACGTGGTGTTACCATGAAATGCATTCCTTCCCCTTGTTTTTCTTCCTTGAGTGAGGGAAAGAAATCATATGTTCCTGGCTGGCGACTGCGTGACATCATTTTTGTGACAAAGGCGTGAAACAGGGCACAGTCAGCATCGCCACGGGCATTCCCCCCGTCCTTGCTGACCGCAATGTTCACGAGATTGGCCCCGTTGTAATCCCTTTTCGTGTTCGTGAAGGTGATGGTGTGGCCGGAAAAACAGAAACTGAACGGCTCAGGAATGTACAGGACACGTCCCGGCATGTTCGGATACTCCGGCAGTTCGTTCGTCATCATTGTGTACGGCTGCAGAGCGTCCGCCATGGTAGCCACCAGTGCGTTAACCTGGTCAGGAACACCCGTGCTGCAGTCTGTATTCCTGTTGATTAAATTTATCATCTCTTCCAGACGTGTCCTGCAGCTCTCCTGGTTCTCCAGGGCCAGGGGCAATGTCATACCTGCACTGGCTTTGATGTGGCATGGTGTTACCATGTAATGAATTCCTTTCTTTCAGGGGGCAGATAGTGCCGTGTTTGCTCACTGGCCCCCCGGAGAGCGGCTGACCCGTTTGTTCAACTCAACAGCTCCAGCACCAGTCAGTGAACAGGGCGCATAACCGTCGGACCATTAAACGTCAGACGGCAAATCAGTATTATTTTATTAATTTCGGTCAGTTGCATTCCGGTTTTTACCGCAGTTTAAAAGAAAAGAGTGCGTATACCCCCGATGCCGCGGGCTAGGGCGGATAAGGCGTTCACGCCGCATCCGCCAGCTGTTGCAAATTACTGCTTACGGAAAAAATCGTTATACAACATATACAAATGCGCGGCACTCCAGGAGAAATTTGGTGCGCCTTGCTGTGCGCCAGTCAGCGGGTTGTAATTCTCCTGAATTGGGCCATCGGCGGTTAATCCTTTGGCGTGCCGGAAGAACGTATCCGCCAGCTTCAGGGCATCATCGCGATAACCGTAACGCTCCATCCCTTTCAGACCAAACCAGAACTGATCCACCCATACGCGCCCGCGCCAGTAGATATCAGCGCCAAAAGCCGGATTGGTTAACGCCGCCGTTCCCAGCGGTACAAAGGTGTTGAACTCTTTAGGATCGAGCATCACCTTCACCACCGCGTCGGCGTTGGCCTGCGTTGCCGCACCGTTAAACAGCGGTGACCAGCCTTCTGGCCCTTTACCGCGCTCGACAATCGGTTTGCCCGCGCAGCCGTTCGCCAGTGGTTTATCTTCAATGCGCACGTCATAGTAAAACTGTGTAGTCGGGTCGAACATACAGGTGTTGATGTAGTCCGCGAGCTGCTGTGCCAACTGGCGATAGCGTTTGGCCTCTTCCGGCTTACCGAGTATGGTTGCCATCTCCGCCAGATAATGGTTATCGCTGTACATATAGCTGGCCTGATCCACCGACTCCTGCAATAGCGAGTATCCCAGCAACGTTCCTTCCTGACTGCGGTTTTCGGCGAATTTCACCGTCCAGTCGCTACGTTTGCCGCCATTAGCGACATATTTATCCAGCTGTTCTTTGTCGATAAACCCAAAGACGGCGGCGTCATCACGACCTGATTCCCACGACGCAGCAACCTGTGCCGGAATTTCCAGACTGTCGTACTGGCCTTTCTCCACCACACGGGCGTAGTTGTTCAGCCCAGACTGCGTCTCTTCTTTGTCGCCTTTTTTCACCGTAAACAGCATCTCGCCGCTCTCGGTGTTGTGGGCTTTGTCGCGGGTCGCACCATATTCCGGCACGCCGTTGCCGTTGTGATCGCGATTACGTAACCACCAGTCGTGATAGGCCACCAGCTTCGGGTACATCTCTGCCAACCAGGCTTTATCCTGGGTGACGTTATACACTTCCATTACTGACCAGGCGGCAAGGCTGGGTTTGGTATTACGTTCGTTCCAGTTGCCGCCATCGCCGCCACGCTCGGGGCTAAGGTTCCACGCTATCAGATCGGGGACAAAGCCCACATCCTGCGGACGCACGCTATCGCCAGGCTGGATCTGCCAGGAGAAGACCGCGCGGATATTCTCTTTGGCGATGTCCGGATTGAAATGCGCCATCGCAAACGCCTGCTTCCAGGTATCCCACGGCCAGGTCTGATTGCCGGAGAACCAGCGTCCGGTCACCGACGGCGTGACGGTGTTATATTTCACCGCCCCCCCAGGCGAGCGCCAGTTACCGTTGAGCGTTTCGATCGCTTTCACCGCGACGCGCGTCTGTTCCGGCGTCGCATCCGGATTGGTTAACCCTTTCTTCAGGTATTCTTCCCAGCGTTGCTGCGAGGCGGTGAGATAGAACGCCGGACGCGCCAGAATATCGCGGATCTGCATTTGCTCTTTGCTAACTTCCTGAGCGGTCAGCAGATGGGAATAGGTGGTGTAGAGCGTCGTCGAACCGTTGATATGCGCCATACTGGTAAAGCGATTACCGTTGATTTCAGTCTGCACCGGCAGGGATTTATGCACCTGATATTCTGATTCACCGGAGGTCAGCAGATCCCAGGTGGCGCGCACTTTGCCAAAGGTGACTTTCAGGCCATCACGGGTGGCGCTGATTTTGCGCTGATAGTCAGGGTATTCGCCAGCAATGGTTTTATCGGAAAGCGGTTTCCCTTCTTTCGCTTCCAGTTTTTCCAGTAGTTCGCCGTCCCACACCAGATCCAGCGGTTTATTGCTGGTGATTTTGGTTTCCAGTAGTGACGTGCGCGGCGTGGCGAAGCGAAGAGTCATTTCAACCTGCACATCTTTTGCTGTCAGTTTTTGCACCAGCGCGCCGGGAATACTGTATGCCTCCAGCGTGAAGTCGACTTTCTTGCCGTCCTGCCAGACAGTCAGGCGGTCGAAATTGCTGGCCATAAAGTTGATGTACTCTTCCGTCAGCAGCGCAACGCCCGGAAAGCCGCCCATGGTGTTCGGGCCGTCTGGCAACAGATGACCATGCCAGGCTCCGAGATCGAAAAACGGATTAAAACGCTGGTGATCGTCGTAATCGTAATCCTTCATGTACTGCGGCGCGCCAGTACGGTTAATCACGTTTTTATAATTGTCGGCGTCAGCGGCATGGGCGGAAAAACTTATCAGCAGAGCGCAGGTTACTGGCGTTAAAATAGTTTTTATTTTCATGAGATTACAGTCCTTATTACCAGTAAAAATATTGCATCAGGAAGATTTGGTCGCTGGGATCGTGAGAGGCATTTTTCATGTAGAAGCGGCTATCAAAAGCCGTTGCGAAACGTCCGCCGCCGTATTCGTACCAGATACCAAACTGCATGAAAGAGGTGGTTTCATCGTCAGCGTGGTCAGGGCGATGTTTGGCGTAGGTGTAAGCGGTGGAGAGATAAACGCCCTTTAACGCTTCATACATGGCGCTCACCATCATCCCGCTTTCACTTCCCGGTACGTCCAGCCCGTCGGCGCGTCCGGTATGGTGCCAGGCGCGAGCGGCAAAGTTAGGGGTAAGCAGGCCCGTCAGATAGAGTTGTCCTGTGCCGTCGGTGATTTCCAGACCGTTCATCCAGGTGATGCCTTCGGCAAGGTCATACTGGATGTAACCGTTCATCATTGCCGGATAGGTGTATTTGTCGTCGTAGCGATCGTACTTGCCAAAATGTAGCCAGGCTTTGCTTTCGTCATGATGTCCGGCAGGTGTGGCGGTGACGCTATAACGAAAGTTGCCGCTTAAGTTCTGCACCTTCAGCGCAGTCATAATGTCGCGGGTATTGGGAATGACGTAGCCCAGATCGGGCGTGAAATCGCCCCACCATTGCAGGTCATCCAGCGAGGAATCCTGACGCAGACTGAGCATGATTTCGGTGCCATCATTGGTACGATAACCGCCATAGAAACGGTTAATCCCGCCCTCGAAACCGCCCCAGCTATGGTCAGGCACCCAGGCATTACCGTCGTGGTCGGCCTGCACGGTCCAGCCTTCGCCGTAAATCAGGCCGAACCAGGAGCCGTACTTCATCTCCAGGCCACCTTCAATATAGGTGCCGTCACTGTATTTATGTTTATTCTCACCCTCTAAATCCATATATCCACCAACCCCTAATTCGCCGTAAAAACGAAATGAAGGAGAAGATGTCGAGGTCATTACGGGTGTTTTTGTGTCGTCATGTTCTGCCGGACGTGCTTCTTCTCCTGCCGCAGAAAAGGCGTAGCAAAACGGCAGAGCAAGTAATGCTCTGCATGGTGCAGTGATTAATTTCATCGTGTTAATCCATGAGCTAAAGAAAAAGTACAGCCTTTTATCGTTGTAATTATAAAAATATAAAGGCAGAAACTATTTTCCCTCTCCCCATCCAGGAAGAGGGAAAATGCCTGCTCATTTTTTATTAGTCTGCTTAATCAACATTGCTGGCTGGCGTCGCTTCAATATGGCGCTCTTCAGCCGTTAATCCCTTTATATATTTACTGTATTTCCACCACGCAAAGCCGAGGAAGATAACAATACCGCCGACGTTATAAAAAATGATGGTCAGAATATTCGCGCCAGTCGGGAATGTCGAAGCGACAAACCCTACGGCAAATATCGCAATCAGCATTGAAACAACGATAATACCGGTGCGGCGGGAACCCATACGGAAATCACGTGGCAGGTGATCTAATTTGGCGCGTAAATTCAGGTAAGCCAGCATGATGAATAACGGCGGAAGCATGGACGCTGCGGCGGTCATATTAATAATGGTATTCATCAGATCCTGCACGGTATTGGAACCGAGCATCGGGATAATCATCAGCGGGATGACGATCAGGAACTGGATCCACGCTGCGCGCGCCGGAACGCCGTTTTCGTTAAGTTCGACGGTTTTCTTACCAAAGATACCTTCCGGGATTTCGGAGAAGAAAATTTTCACCGGCGTTGCGGTCCACATCAGCAGGGAACCGAACATCGCGGTAAAGGACACCAGACCGACAAAGCGATTCATCAACGCTTCCGGCAGACCAAAATACGCCGCCATGCCGTGGAATACCTGTACCGAGCCGCCAGTAAATTTCAACTCTTTGCTGCTGACGAAGACGTTAATCAGCACCGAGGAGACGGAATACAGCACACCGATAAAAATCCCGGCGAGGATGATCACTTTAACGAACGATTTCGAACCGCCTTTGACGTCGTTAACGTACACCGCGACGGACTCCGCGCCACCTGCGGCCATAAAGATCCAGGTGGTAACGCCGAGGAACGCCCAGTTGAAGTTCGGGATCATCGCGTCAACGGTGATCGGATCGGCAGGCTGTACGCCGCCAACCAGTGCCGTACCTGCCAGTAAAATGTAGGAGAGCGTTAACAGCAGCATCAGCGTTGAAGTGACGGAGGTAATTGGCCCCAACATTTTCGCCCCGTTGGTAGAAACCCAGGTGGAGAAGGCGAACAGCACCATACTGATAATGGTGGTGGCAACCGGTGTCATAATATATTCGTAGCCGAGGAAGGCATACGAAGCATAAGCAATAACGCGCGGTAACAGCGAGGTGAAAAAGAACAGGTTTACGAACCAGTAGGTATAGGCAGTAATAAATGCCCAACGCCCGCCCAGCGAACTTTTTACCCACGCGTAGACACCAGCTTCTGAGTTTTTATTTAACGAAACAAATTCTGCGATGATCAGACAGAAGGGAATAAAATAAAAAATCGTCGCGAGGAAAAACATCGGTGCCGAGGCCAGTCCAAGCTCAATATTATTATTGATAACGTTGTTAAAGCTGTAAACGGCGGCAAAAGTCAGCGAGAGCAAGCCGAATTTGCCGATTGTATTACGTTTGGTATCAGACATAACACATCTCCGAAAATGAGTAGGGTAGCGGTGGCGGCAAACTCCTTTTGCCGCCGTAGTTGTTATTTGTTATGGAAATAACCATCTTCGATGGTGACTTTGAGAACCACTTTTTTGACCGCGTTATTGCAGATAAACCGATAAGCTTCATGGATATCGCAAATAACGATTTGCCCTTCGTGGACCTCAACGGTTTCTCCGCAGCCTTTTAAATATTCACGGTCAGTTTCATCACGATAATATTCCACTACTTGTAATGTCTCTTTCGGCGCATATTCAATTTTTTGCTGCCCTTGCAGGTAGTAATGCACTTCAAAATAGCGTCGATGCCCGGTAAATAGCGCATCGGTCGCGGAGTCATTTTCCACACGGTAGGTCAATGAATCACCGATGGAGTGGGCGACGCCAGGCTGAATGTTGTCGATATTTTCAATCGCTTCAACGCAGCGTTGCCACTTCTTGCCAGAGGCGTAAATCTGGCGGAACTGTTCTAAGTTATCGATGATCCTCATTGCTTATTCTCGCTGTGCAAATTCGTGGAAAAGAACCCTGCGCCGAACTCATACGACGCCAGGCTTTGCGCGGTAGCTTCTCCGCCAGAAACCGGCAGCAACGTAAAGCCGTAGCTGAAGTCACGGAACCAGACGCGCCAGGAGTCCAGCACCTCGCTGCCCCAGGAGTTGGAGCCGAGGCCAAGCAGCTGGTGGTCGAGATTCAGAGTGATGTCATCACTGCGCTGAAGCTCGTTACAGTGCTGGGCAGCGTGGATGTTTTCCTGGGTATAGCGCCAGGCGCTGAAGTTAATGGGGCGCTGTGGAACCACCAGCAGACCGTTGCCGTGGCGGTTAGTGAGTGCCGTCCAGCGGACATGCTGACGGTTACCGTTGTTCTGCGGGAAGGGATAGTTCTCGAACATGGCATCGACGGTGCTGCGCCAGATATCAATGATGTTAGCCTGCTGGCTGTCGGCGTAGTTTTCGCCCGGTCCACGACCGTAATACGCCACCTGGTCGTATTCGCCGTTAATCCCCATGGTGAAACCGATGCACGGAATGATGTGCGGATAGTCGCCGTAACGCTCGCCGGAAAGCGCCACGTTAACCTGGCCATCGGCAGCGATGCGCCAGATGTAGGTGCAGCGCATTCCGAAGTCAAACACCGGCGGTGCTATAACCGTGCGGCTGATGATCAACACTTCACCATCGCTCTGTTCTACGGCAAAGTCGCGCAGATGTTCCTGCATGATCTGCAAATGATTCGGTTGCCACAGCCCTTCGTATTCCTGCTTGTGGTTGTCGATCATCGGCTTGAAGAAGTTGATCTTTGGCTCGCGGGTCAGCAGCGACTCGCCATTCACCTGCCAGGATGTCGGTTTGCCACTCATTTTTGAGAAGGTGATTGCGAAGTTGTAGCCGCGAACGGTGCAGCTCAAACGATCGTCTTCCAGCGTCAGCGGACGCGCATTATTCGGCGCGAAAGGCACAGGCTGCGCGGTGTTTTCCTTCAGCGGGAACTGATAAGTGGCGATAGGGTGTCCGGCTTCGCTGTAGCGGGTGCGGGAATCTTTGGTCACCGTAATGTTGAGAAACGCTTCACGAGCGTCCAGTTGCGGCAGCGTGATCTGCAAGGAGGCTTCGCTGTTCGGTGCAACGTCGCACAGTTTAATCTGCTGCGTCGCGAGCGTTTCACCTTCGGCGCGCACCTCTGCGTGCAGGGTGTAGTCATCAAGCGTGGTAAACCACAGTTTATTTTCGACTTTCAGTTCGCCGCGAGTCAGATCCAGCGCGTGGATTTTTACCGGCGCAATAACCTGTTTGTACTCTTTCAGGCCCGGTCCCGGCGTCTGATCGGAATAGATCAAACCATCAAGACAGAAGTTATAGTTGTTGGGATAGTCGCCGTAGTCGCCGCCGAATTTATACCAGACATTGCCGTTGTCATCCTGCGCCTGGATCCCGTGGTCGCACCATTCCCAGACATAATGTCCCTGAATGCAATCGTGCTTATAGAAGACGTTCTGGTACTCCGTCAGCCCGCCCGGTCCGTTCCCCATCGCATGAGCATATTCACAGATGATGCGCGGCTTCGGATGCGGGTATTCACCAAACTCATTCATCAGCGGCACGCGGGTGTACATGGTGGAAATAATATCGACCACTTCAGCATCGCGATCTTCTTCGTAATGCACCAGTCGCGTGTCATCCAGCGCCTTCGCCGCATGGTACATCGCGCGGATGTTACAGCCATAGCCGGATTCATTGCCCAGCGACCAGATGATGATCGAAGGATGGTTTTTCTGCGCGTGAATATGGCGAACAATGCGCTCGACGTAGACGTTTTCCCACTGCGGATCGTCGGTAATACGGCTGATATCGCCGACATTGGCAAAGCCGTGCGATTCGACGTCGGTTTCCGCCATCACAAACAGGCCGTAGATATCACACAGTTCGTAAAAACGCGGATCGTTCGGGTAGTGAGCGGTACGTACGGAGTTGATGTTGTGCTGCTTCATCAACTGGAGATCTTTCTCGACGCGATCCATCCCAACGGCACGGCCTTTGCGATGATCGTTGTCGTGACGGTTGACGCCGTGCAGCATCACATAACGGTTATTGATCCAGAACAGGCCGTCGCGCACTTTGATATCACGGAAGCCAACGCGTTGTGGTACCACTTCCAGAACGTTGCCGTCGGCGTCTTTCAGCGTCATGACCAGATGGTAAAGATAAGGGGATTCTGCTGACCATTGCTGGGGCTGTTCGACAGTAAAAGCAAAGCTGGCGCTGGTCAGTTTTTCAATTGCCAAATGATCAATGGCGCTGCTGTGCACCAGGCGTTCCCCATCAAACAGGGTATATTCCAGCGTCGTGACGACAGGGGAGGAGGCGAGATTTTCCAGCACCACTTCGCAGGAAAGCGTGGCATCGCAATAGGCTTCGTCAAAGTCGGTACGAACGGTGAAATCGTTAATATGCGTTAGTTGTTTACCGACCAGATAAACATCGCGGAAGATCCCCGCCGACCACCACATATCCTGGTCTTCCACGTAGGTGGAATCCGCCCACTGCATCACGCGCACACACAACAGGTTGTCGCCGGTTTTAACCATCGCGCTGATGTCAAACTCTGCGGTCAGGCGACTGCCCTTGCTGAACCCCACATACTGACCGTTAACGTAGACTTCAAAATAGGTTTCGACGCCGTCAAATTTAATCAGCGTCTGTTTACCCTGCCAGCCGTCGCTGAGGGTGAAAATACGTTGATAGGCACCGGTTGGGTTATCGCTGGGAACAAACGGTACATCGATGGGGAATGGAAAACCTTCGTCGGTATATTGCAGTTTGCCGTGACCTTCCATTTGCCACATGGCGGGGACGGTAATATGCCCCCAGTCAGCCATTAACTCAGAGGTGAAGGCTTCTGGCACTTGCAGCGGGTGGTCAAAAAAGTGGAAATTCCACTGACCGCTTAAGGGCAGAAACAGGCTGCTGGTTTCACGGGCAAAGGTACGCGCTTGCGCAACAGAATCATATGAAAAAAAGTACGCACGCGGCGCAAGTCGGTTTTCGTGGGTGAGCTGAATGTTTTCCCAGCGATTCATAGGGCCTCCCGGTAGAGAGAAATCGGAACCATTCATGGTGATGGTAGTTTGTGTAATTGCTGGGGAGTTTAGTAAAATTTTTACTAAAAAGTAGCGGATAAATGCATTTACTTTAACTGGATCACGAAAATAAACGGCAGCACTGTCCGGCAAAAACGATTGCCGGACAGTGTGTAAGGGGATTTAGCGGGTCGTGCCGCGCAGTTTTAATTTGCTGGGAACGAAGACTAACAGCGGCAGCGCGCGACCATCGCGAGCCTTTTCATACAACAGGTTAACGCCCTGACTTCCCATCATCTCGGAATGGATGCGCACGGTTGAGAGCGGCGGAAAGGTAAATCGCGCGGTGGGGATGTCGTTCACGCTGATAAGCGAAATATCCTGTGGGATGTTCAGGCCTCGTTCATGAATTGCCCGCAGTACGCCGATAGCAATGGAATCAGAAGCGACAAACAACGCCTTCGGGTAGTCTTCCCGCGCCAGCATTTGCTTTGCCAGTTCATAGCCCGACGAACTGGAAAAACCGCCGCGCCAGATATCCTCTTCGCGTACCACTTGTTTCAGTCGGCCATATTCCGCAAAGGCGATCTCACGAATATCCGCCTTGCCAGGCTCATCTTCACCGCCAATAAAACCAATACGATTAACGCCCTGATTGATATAGAAGTCGATGATTTCTTTACTGATACGTGCCAGATCGATATCCACCGCATCGTAACCGCTGCCGGGTTCGTGAAAGTCGATAAAACAGATATTGTCGGTCAATGCGCTGGCAGCGGCGCGCAGGGCGGGCGTGGGTTTGCCGACAATTAAAATACCGGTGACGTTTTTAATGTCTGGTAAGCCGTTGTGTTCATAACAGTTGGTCAGTTCGATCGCCAGCTTTTCGCACTGAGTTTCAATGCCGTGGCGGATCGCCAGATAGTAAGGATCGTTGATCTCCAGCTCCTGCTGGTAGCTGTAGATAGCCAGAATATGGTGTTGGTTAACTGCGCCTGTCTGGAGTTTACGGGCGCTACTGGTCTTGTACTCCAGCTTTTCGGCGATCTCGAGAATGCGATGTTTCGTCTCTTCTTTCACATTCAATGTCGGATCGTCATTTAAGACCCTGGATACTGTCGCCAGGGATACGCCAGCTTCGATTGCGATGTCTTTTAGTGTTGCCATGTTTACCTTTTTTACTTTCCCTGATGTGCGCCCCCATTGTAGAGGAAGTGCTTATCGGGTCACCTGTTTTCAGTAAATAAAGCGCGTTTCTTTGACGCTGTAACGGTAACACAGCGGCTTGCGAATGTGATCACGCCTGCATTCTCCATTTTTAGCCTACAGGATTGAGAAAAACTTTTGCTATAGTTTAGTAAAATTTTACTCGAAGGGAGGAAACAATGGAAACCGTGGCTTACGCTGATTTTGCACGTCTGGAAATGCGCGTCGGAAAGATTGTGGAAGTGAAACGTCATGAAAACGCCGACAAGCTGTACATCGTACAGGTTGATGTGGGTGAAAAAACGCTGCAAACCGTGACCAGCCTGGTGCCGTACTACAGCGAAGAAGAGCTGATGGGAAAAACGGTGGTGGTCTTATGCAATCTGCAAAAAGCGAAAATGCGCGGTGAAACGTCGGAATGCATGCTGTTGTGTGCGGAAACCGATGACGGCAGTGAAAGCGTGTTGTTAACGCCGGAGCGGATGATGCCTGCGGGCGTTCGTATCGTATAAAACAATCGGATGGCGACGTCGAATCGCCATCCGATTTGATATTACGCTTCTTCGACACTTACTCGCATGGCCGCCAGCGCCTTACGCGCCGCTTTGATCACCAGTTCACACTGTTCAATGGTCAGTGTCAGTGGCGGTTCAATGCGGATCGTTTTGGCGTTATTGAGCGTTCCGGCCACCAGGACGCGCTGACGGAACATCTCGCTGGCAAAGTTATAGCCGATTTCGTTATCAACAAACTCAATCGCCATCAACATTCCTTTACCACGCGCCTCTTGCACCAGATCGGGATATTCCCGCGCCAGTTGACGGAAACCGTCCAGCAACATATCGCCTTTTTGTTCAGCCTGAGCCGGTAAGTTCTGCTCCAGCAACACATTGATGGTCGCCAGCGCCGCCGCACAGGCCAGCGGGTTGCCGCCAAAGGTAGTGGTATGCAGGAACGGGTTGTCGAACAGAACGGAAAACACCTCTTCAGTGGCGATGGTTGCGCCAATCGGCATCACGCCGCCGCCGAGGGCTTTTGCCAGGCACAGGATGTCCGGCTGTACGTTCTCATGCTCGCAGGCGAACATCTTACCCGTGCGCCCCATGCCTGTTTGTACTTCATCGAGGATCATCAGTGCGCCGAACTCATCGCACAGCTTACGCACGGCGGTGAGATAGCCCGGCGGCGGCAGAATGACGCCACCTTCGCCCTGAATCGGCTCAAGGATCACTGCAGCAACATCATCACCGGTTTTTTTGCACTCGCTAAGGGCCGTGCGCATGGCTTCGATATTGCCAAATGGTACATGACGGAACCCTGGCAGCAGCGGCATAAATGGTTTGCGGAAGGTCGATTTCGCCGTGGCCGACAGCGCGCCAAGGGATTTACCGTGGAACGCGCCGCTGGTGGCAATAAAAGTAAACTTGCCGCGCGGTGACTGATAAGCCTTCGCCAGCTTCAGCGCTGCTTCAACGGACTCGGTGCCGCTATTACAGAAGAAGCTGTATTTCAGTTTACCGGGCGTTAGCGCCGCAAGGGTTTTCGCCAGCATCGCCCGTAACGGATCGAGCAGCTCCTGGCTATGTAACGGTTGCTTCGCAAGTTGATTCTGTACGGCGGAAACCACAACTGGATTACGGTGCCCCACGTTGAAAATTCCAAAACCTCCAAGGCAGTCGATAAACTCCTGTCCCTGGGTGTCGACAAGCGTATTTAAACCTCCCGCTTGCCACTCTACGGCTCCGTAATCCCCGCCGGCGGTAACAGATTTGCGATACTCTAAAAACCCCGGATTGACATGCTCTTTGAAGTATTCAATCACCTCCCGGTTAAGTGCTTTCATCTCCTCATGATCCAGCGTTCGCTTCTCAATGAGATTCAGGGCGTGGGCGCTGCACGCTAAAGCCGATGCGCTCGAAGGTAACCTGTTCAAAATATGCTCCGGAGGCTCGCGTATCACATGATACCGATTTAAGTATTGCAGGGATTGCGCCACTCCGGCTGCGATCGCGAAAATCGGGATAAACACAAATGTGGTTATCATTTGCGCAATATTTAATGCTATTTGTTAACATCTGTTGTTATTTTGCACGGTTTTTGTCGGGTATGGATTTGGCGATTGCTGCGCAAATGCACACTTTCAGGGCAACAACTGCCTGATTTTTGGGCAAGATAATTAACGTTTTCGTATAGTAACAGAGTGAAAGTATTTTAAATCAAGGGATTAGATTTATGCTTTAATCGCAAATTGCGATCTAAATCAAATTAATCAGTTAAAGATAACCGCAGCGGGGCCGACATAAACTCTGACAAGAAGTTAACAACCATATAACCTGCACAGGACGCGAACATGTCTTCTCATCCGTATGTCACCCAGCAAAATACCCCGCTGGCGGACGATACCACTCTGATGTCCACTACCGATCTGCAAAGCTATATCACTCATGCTAATGACACTTTTGTGCAGGTGAGCGGCTTTACCTTGCAAGAGTTACAAGGGCAGCCGCACAACATGGTGCGTCACCCGGATATGCCAAAAGCGGCGTTTGCAGATATGTGGTTCACCCTGAAAAAAGGGGAGCCCTGGAGCGGCATCGTGAAAAATCGCCGCAAAAATGGCGACCATTATTGGGTGCGGGCCAATGCGGTACCGATGGTGCGCGAGGGAAAAATCAGTGGCTATATGTCGATTCGCACCCGGGCGACGGATGAAGAGATCGCGGCGGTGGAGCCGCTGTACAAAGCGTTGAACGCCGGACGTACCAGTAAGCGTATTCATAAAGGCCTGGTGGTGCGTAAAGGCTGGCTGGGTAAACTGCCTTCATTACCGCTTCGCTGGCGGGCGCGTGGCGTGATGACCCTGATGTTTATCTTGCTGGCGGTCATGCTTTGGTTTGTTGCTGCCCCGGTGGTGACGTATATCCTCTGTGCGTTAGTGGTATTGTTGGCAAGCGCCTGTTTTGAATGGCAGATTGTCCGCCCGATAGAAAATGTCGCCCGTCAGGCACTGAAGGTGGCGACCGGAGAGCGTAATAGTGTTGAGCATCTGAATCGCAGCGATGAGCTGGGGCTGACATTACGCGCGGTAGGGCAGCTTGGCCTGATGTGCCGTTGGCTAATTAACGATGTCTCAAGCCAGGTGTCCAGTGTCAGAAATGGCAGTGAGACGCTGGCGAAAGGCACCGATGAACTGAACGAACATACCCAGCAGACAGTTGATAACGTTCAGCAAACGGTGGCGACCATGAACCAAATGGCGGCGTCGGTGAAACAGAACTCTGCCACGGCGTCGGCTGCCGATAAACTTTCTATCACTGCCAGTAATGCGGCAGTGCAGGGCGGGGAGGCGATGACCACGGTGATCAAGACAATGGACGATATCGCCGACAGTACCCAGCGCATTGGCACCATTACTTCGCTGATTAACGATATTGCGTTTCAGACCAATATTCTGGCCCTGAATGCGGCGGTGGAAGCGGCACGAGCCGGCGAACAAGGCAAAGGTTTTGCAGTGGTGGCAGGGGAAGTGCGTCATTTAGCCAGCCGCAGCGCCAATGCTGCCAACGATATTCGCAAGCTGATTGATGCCAGTGCTGATAAGGTGCAATCCGGTTCGCAGCAGGTACACGCAGCCGGACGGACGATGGAAGATATTGTGGCACAGGTGAAAAACGTCACCCAGTTGATCGCCCAGATTAGCCATTCAACGCTGGAACAGGCCGATGGGCTTTCCAGCCTGACCCGTGCAGTGGATGAGCTTAACCTCATCACCCAGAAAAATGCCGAGCTGGTGGAAGAGAGTGCGCAGGTGTCGGCGATGGTGAAACACCGCGCCAGCCGACTGGAAGACGCGGTGACGGTGCTGCATTAATCGGTATGTCGCATCCGGCAATCGGTGATTAATCCAGTTGCGTAATATCAAAAGCGGCGCGGTCGATCACCGCAATGATCTTTTTTATTTGTGCATCAGTGATATCGCTTTGGTTGACGCGTAAATCCAGCACCGCTTTAAAATTATCCAGTGCCCGCTTCATTTGCGGGTTCTGGCGGAGTGCAGCACCAACGCAACGCGCTTTGATGCGTTCTTCGATCATCTCCACCTGTTCGCGGTTTTCTTCCAGCCACTGCGCGCCCTGTTCGGTCAGCGCAATCTGCTTCTTACCACCTTCCTCTTCGCGGATGGTAATCAGCGACTGCTCCTGCAGAAAATCCAGCGTCGGGTAGATGACACCCGGGCTTGGGGTGTAATTCCCCTGGGTTAGATTCTCAATCGCTTTAATCAATTCGTAACCGTGGCTGTCATCGCGCGAGAGAATATCCAGAATCACCAGACGCAATTCACCGTGACCAAAGAAACGTTGCCGACGACCGCCGCCGCGACCGTGGCGACCACCGCAGCATTGACCGTGTTCATGCTGGTGACCGTGTCCGCAGTGCTCGTGTTCTGACTTCTCACCTTTGCAGCAGCCCTCATGGCGTGGCTGGCCTTCATGTTTACAACACCCTTCGTGATGATGGCTCATATCAGCCTCCTTTTGTTTAATTAGATATATCTAATTTATATCTGATATGAGCATTACTGCAAGTACAAAAATGATTTTTAAACGTGGATTCATCTCACACGTAGGCCGGATAAGGCGTTCACGCCGCATCCACCAGCCTTTCTACGACGTTGAATGTCTTCTCATACCTCAGATATATCAGTTCTACAAATCGCTTGCATTTATCATGATTAACAATCATTATCATTTACGAAATTTATTTAGATATATCTGATTACTATCACGAAGGCGATAACAATGAATAACTCCCCCCGCTACCCGCAGCGCGTTCGCAATGATCTGCGCTTCCGTGAACTGACTGTGCTACGCGTTGAGCGTATTAGCGCCGGTTTTCAGCGCATTGTCCTTGGCGGCGAGGCGCTGGACGGTTTTACATCGCGCGGCTTTGACGATCACAGCAAACTCTTCTTTCCTCAATCTGATGCTCACTTTGTGCCGCCAACGGTAACGGAAGAGGGTATCGTCTGGCCGGAAGGACCACGCCCACCGTCGCGTGACTATACGCCGCTGTATGACGAACTACGCCATGAACTGGCGATTGATTTCTTTATTCACGAAGGTGGCGTCGCCAGCAGCTGGGCAATGCAGGCGCAACCGGGCGATAAACTTACGGTGGCAGGTCCGCGCGGTTCGCTGGTGGTGCCAGAGGATTACGCGTATCAGCTGTATGTCTGCGATGAATCCGGAATGCCCGCACTGCGCCGCCGCCTGGAAACGTTGAGCAAACTTGCCGTTAAACCGCAAGTTAGCGCACTGGTTAGCGTGCGGGATCACGCCTGCCAGGATTATCTCGCGCACCTTGATGGTTTTAATATCGAATGGCTGGCGCATGATGAGCAGGCGGTAGATGCGCGTCTGGCGCAGATGCAAATCCCTGCCGATGATTACTTCATCTGGATAACCGGCGAAGGCAAAGTCGTTAAGAATTTAAGCCGCCGCTTTGAAGCGGAACAGTATGACCCACAGCGGGTACGTGCAGCGGCTTACTGGCACGCAAAGTAACTGATATATAAAAAGAAAAAGGCTGACGATTTCTCGTCAGCCTTTGCTATATCTGGTGGCCCCTGCTGGACTTGAACCAGCGACCAAGCGATTATGAGTCGCCTGCTCTAACCACTGAGCTAAGGGGCCATGGTAGCGGATTATAAAGTAACTCCGTGTCGCAATCCAGCCATTACCGCGCGCCTGCTGTTTTTATAAACAATGTATTTTCAATCCGTTATACTTTTCCTGGTGATGTTAGAAAGGAGTAAATATGGTTGAGGATATTTTGGCTCCAGGGTTACGGGTCGTGTTTTGCGGTATCAACCCTGGGCTTTCATCCGCCGGGACTGGTTTTCCCTTTGCTCATCCGGCAAATCGCTTCTGGAAGGTGATATATCAGGCCGGGTTTACCGACCGTCAGTTGAAGCCGCAGGAGGCACAGCATCTGCTGGATTATCGTTGTGGCGTCACCAAACTGGTAGACCGTCCAACGGTGCAAGCCAATGAAGTTTCAAAGCAGGAGCTACACGCAGGCGGGCGTAAGCTGATTGAAAAAATTGAAGATTATCAGCCGCAGGCGTTGGCGATTCTGGGCAAACAAGCATATGAACAGGCATTCAGCCAGCGCGGTGCACAGTGGGGGCAACAAACGCTCACCATTGGTTCGACGCAGATTTGGGTGCTGCCAAATCCCAGTGGTTTAAGTCGCGTTTCACTGGAGAAACTGGTTGAAGCGTATCGCGAGCTGGACCAGGCACTGGTGGTGCGTGGGCGATAAAAACGCCACCGAAAAGGTGGCGTTTGTGCGGAGGGACTAGTGCCGGGTGCGGCGTAACACCTGATCCGGCCTACCGATTAATCGTCCAGGAAGCTACGCAGCACTTCAGAACGGCTCGGGTGACGCAGTTTGCGCAGCGCCTTCGCTTCGATCTGACGGATACGTTCGCGGGTAACGTCGAATTGTTTACCCACTTCTTCCAGCGTGTGGTCGGTGTTCATGTCGATACCGAAACGCATACGCAGAACTTTCGCTTCACGCGCGGTCAGGCCAGCCAGCACGTCGTGCGTTGCCGCACGCAGGCTTTCGGTGGTCGCAGAATCCAGCGGCAGCTCGAGGGTGGTATCCTCGATGAAATCCCCCAGATGCGAATCTTCATCATCACCGATCGGCGTTTCCATGGAGATTGGCTCTTTGGCGATCTTCAGCACTTTGCGGATCTTGTCTTCCGGCATCAGCATACGTTCAGCCAGTTCTTCCGGCGTTGGTTCACGGCCCATCTCTTGCAGCATCTGGCGAGAAATACGGTTGAGTTTGTTGATAGTCTCAATCATATGCACCGGAATACGGATGGTGCGCGCCTGATCCGCGATAGAACGGGTGATCGCCTGACGGATCCACCAGGTTGCGTAGGTGGAGAACTTGTAACCACGGCGATATTCGAACTTATCTACCGCTTTCATCAGGCCGATGTTACCTTCCTGAATCAGGTCAAGGAACTGCAAGCCACGGTTGGTGTATTTCTTGGCGATAGAAATAACCAGACGTAAGTTCGCTTCAACCATCTCTTTCTTCGCACGGCGGGCTTTTGCTTCACCGATGGACATACGACGGTTGATATCTTTAACCTGCTCGATGGTCAGGCCTGTTTCTTCTTCAATCTGCTGCAGTTTCTGCAGGGCGCGATGCACTTCTTCAGAGACATCGTGCAGTTTTTCCGACCACGGCTTGTTCATTGCAATTGCCGCGTTGAACCAGGTATCGCTGGTTTCGTTGCCGGTAAACAGGGTAATGAAGTTTTTCTTCGGCATTTTGCACTGCTCAACGCAGAGCTTCATGATCAGACGTTCTTGCGTACGAACGCGGTCCATCATGACGCGCATGCTGTTGACCAGGTAGTCAAACTGCTTCGGCACCAGGCGGAACTGTTTGAATACTTCAGACAGTTTCAGGATCTCTTCCTGAGCGGCAGCGTGACTGCGACCTTTCGCTTTGATGGTGTCACGCGTTACAACGTACTGAGCGCGCAGTTCCGCAAATTTTTCACGAGCCAGTTCCGGGTCGATGCTGTTGTCATCATCGGCGCTGTCGTCATCGCCATCTTCTTCGTCTTCATCTTCGTCATCGTCCAGATCTTCCTGGGAAAGCTCAGAACCGACGTGAGTGGCGGTAGGTGCCAGATCTTCTTCTGCGTTCGGGTCAACAAAGCCGGTGATCAGATCGGACAGACGCGCTTCTTCTGCTTCAACACGATCGTACTGTTCCAGCAGATAGGTGATCGCTTCCGGATATTCAGCAACGGAGCATTGAACCTGGTTGATCCCGTCTTCAATACGCTTAGCGATGTCAATTTCGCCTTCGCGGGTCAACAGTTCAACGGTGCCCATTTCACGCATGTACATGCGTACCGGGTCAGTCGTGCGCCCGATTTCAGATTCCACGCTGGAAAGCACCTGCGCGGCGGCTTCGGCAGCATCTTCGTCCGCGGTGTTTTCAGCCAGCATCAGATCATCGGCATCCGGTGCTTCTTCCATCACCTGAATGCCCATGTCGTTGATCATTTGGATGATGTCTTCGATCTGATCTGAATCGACGATATCTTCCGGCAGATGGTCATTGACCTCGGCATAGGTCAGATAGCCTTGCTCCTTACCACGGGTGACAAGAAGTTTCAGCTGTGACTGCGGGTTTTGCTCCATAAGACGGTATCCACACTTATTTCATGAGGTTGGTGTTGGGCGATTGACCCGATGTCCTTCAGCCGTTAACGCTGAAATCCAACGGTTGTTTACCGCCAACGATAATTACGAGGGCGTACTTATATATTTGCCGCTGCCTCTCAGTGCGGCTGTCGGGGGCTTCCCGATCGCTCTTCGGCACTTAAGCCGTTAAATCACTTTTTCGCCAGCTCCTGGTTTAATGTCCAGAGCTCCAGGCGTTCTTCGTTGCTTAAACCATGCGTGCGCTCACGAGCGATTAACTCTTCCTGGCGCAGTTCAAGCAGCGAATCAAACATATGGTTGAGTGAGTCGGTGAAGGTTTGCTCAGCAATATTCTTATCTGCTATATCGTCCCACATCGACAGTTTTTCAAGGGTGGCAGCATTATTTGTACCACGATAGTGCTCTAAAAGTTGCCCGGTGGTCAGACCTGGCTGAGAGAGACAAGTGTTGACCAGTTCTCTGAATAAGCCAAGTCCAGGGAGCTTATTTTCATCCAGATTCTCAAGCGGCGGGACCAACGTCGCTAATTCTGGATTTTGCACCAGCAACCCTATAAGTATACGCATGGTCGTGCGTTTTAGCTGCGGAACAGGGCGAGAAACGCCGCTCTCTGCCGCTTTTGGCATTAATCGTTCAAGCTGGCTGTCATCAAGTATGCCTAATTTGTTGCCTAATTCCTGACGAAGATATATTCGCAGCGTTTCGCCCGGCACTTGCGATATCAGTGGCAGTGCCAGCGTACTCAAACGTGCGCGCCCGTCAGGGGTACTCAGATCAACTTGCGGCATCAGACTGTTAAACAGAAATGCGGAGAGTGGCATCGCCTGCTCCATCCGCGCTTCAAACGCTTCTTTACCTTCTTTTCGTACCAGCGTGTCAGGGTCTTCGCCATCCGGCAAAAACATAAAGCGTAGCTGACGGCCGTCTGTCATGTAAGGCAACGCCGTTTCCAGCGCTCGCCAGGCGGCATCGCGGCCTGCACGGTCGCCGTCATAACAGCAAATGACATTGTTGGTCGCGCGGAACAACAGTTGTATGTGATCGGCGGTGGTTGACGTACCTAACGACGCAACGGCGTAATTAATGCCGTATTGCGCCAGCGCCACCACGTCCATATAGCCTTCGACCACAAGCAGACGATTGGGTTCAGCGTTATCCTGCTGCGCTTCATAAAGACCGTAAAGCTGGCGGCCTTTATGGAAAATGTCCGTTTCCGGCGAGTTCAGGTATTTGGGGGTATCGTTGCCCAGCACGCGTCCGCCAAAACCAACCACCCGACCGCGTTTATCACGAATGGGGAACATCACCCGCTCGCGGAAACGGTCGTAACTGCGCCCCTGATCGTTAGTGACCAACATGCCCGCATCAATCAATGACTGGCGATTTTCTGGATTGCCGCCAAACCGCTTCAGGACGTTGTCCCAGCCAGGGGGGGCAAAACCAATCGCAAAGCGGGCGATAACCTCGTGGCTTAATCCGCGTTTTTCCAGATACTGGCGCGCAGACGTGGCAACAGGTTGCTGTAAAGATTGTTGGTAAAACGTATTCAGACCGTCCATCAACTGATAAAGCGTTTGTCGTTGATGGCGCTCGATCTGGCTGGGGCCGCTACCTGCTTCAAATGGCACTTCAAGATTGTGCATTGCCGCCAGCTCTTCGACCGTTTCGACGAACTCAAGCTTGTCGTAGTTCATCAGGAAGTCGATCGCGTTGCCGTGCGCGCCACATCCAAAGCAGTGGTAAAACTGTTTCTCACCGTTAACGGTGAATGATGGGGTTTTCTCGTTGTGGAATGGACAACACGCGTGGAAATTCTTGCCCTGCTTTTTCAGCTTTACACGGGCATCGATCAGATCGACGATGTCAGTGCGTGCCAGCAGATCATTAATGAATACGCGTGGGATTCGTCCAGCCATAGGCCCCGATTTTTAGCAATTCATAAACGAAAATAAGCCGCGCATTCCTTTCGGAAGCACGGCCTTACAACTACAACTCGGTCTGATCGGAGAGCAACGCTCTCGGGGAATTAGTACAGACGAGTGCGGCGTGCGTTTTCGCGAGCCAGTTTCTTCGCGTGACGTTTCACTGCAGAAGCTTTAGCGCGCTTACGTTCGGTAGTCGGTTTTTCATAGAACTCACGACGACGAACTTCCGCCAGAACACCTGCTTTTTCGCAGGAACGCTTGAAGCGACGCAGAGCTACGTCGAACGGCTCGTTTTCACGTACTTTAATTACCGGCATGTGCCTCTCACCTTTGATTAATTCGGTTTGCCGCTGGCATCAACGCCAGCTTATTTCAAAATGGTGCGGAATTTTACTGCAATTGCTGCTGCTTTGTAAAGCACCGCGGCCTTTTTTGAAAGGGACTTTTATAAGGGTGAGGAGTATACACGAGGCTTTCTCCAGGGGCGAACAAAGTTTTACATCAACCCGCATTGGTCCTACACTGCGCGGTAATAAAGCGAGGTAAAACAAGTCATGCGTGTACTGGGTATTGAAACTTCCTGCGATGAAACCGGCATCGCCATTTACGACGATGAAAAAGGTTTGTTAGCCAACCAATTGTATAGTCAGGTGAAATTGCACGCTGACTACGGCGGCGTCGTGCCTGAACTGGCCTCCCGCGATCACGTGCGTAAAACCGTACCGTTGATCCAGGCGGCGCTAAAGGAGTCTGGTTTAACGGCAAAAAACATTGATGCTGTGGCCTATACCGCAGGCCCTGGATTAGTCGGCGCACTGCTGGTTGGCGCGACCGTGGGGCGTTCTCTGGCGTTTGCCTGGGACGTTCCGGCGATCCCGGTACACCATATGGAAGGGCATCTGTTAGCGCCGATGCTGGAAGATAACCCACCGGAATTTCCGTTTGTGGCGCTGCTGGTTTCCGGCGGTCATACGCAGTTAATCAGCGTGACTGGCATTGGTCAGTACGAGCTGCTCGGCGAGTCTATCGATGATGCGGCTGGTGAAGCGTTTGATAAAACCGCGAAGCTGCTGGGGCTGGATTATCCTGGCGGACCATTACTGTCGAAAATGGCGGCTCAGGGTACAGCCGGGCGCTTTGTCTTCCCGCGCCCGATGACCGACCGTCCAGGGCTGGATTTCAGCTTTTCTGGTCTGAAAACCTTCGCGGCAAATACCATTCGTGATAACGGCACCGACGACCAGACGCGTGCTGATATCGCCCGCGCCTTTGAAGATGCGGTGGTCGATACGTTGATGATTAAGTGTAAGCGAGCGCTGGATCAGACGGGCTTTAAGCGACTGGTCATGGCGGGCGGCGTGAGTGCTAACCGCACGTTACGGGCGAAGCTGGCTGAAATGATGAAAAAACGCCGTGGCGAAGTGTTCTACGCGCGTCCGGAATTTTGTACTGATAACGGCGCGATGATCGCCTATGCCGGAATGGTGCGGTTTAAAGCAGGCGCGACGGCGGATCTCGGCGTTAGCGTGCGTCCGCGCTGGCCGCTGGCGGAGTTACCGGCTGCGTAAAACTATTGGGTGCCGGAGAGTCACTTCCGGCACCGTCCTCACTTAAAGCAACACCATGGGCATCCACAGTAAGCCGGTAATCACCAGCAACACGAGGAATATCAGCCCAAAAATTGCCCCCAGTCGCCAGTAATCCACCGTTGGCAGATAACCACTGCCGTAGTAAATCGGACTGGGTCCGGTGGCGTATGGCGTAAGAATGCTCCCCAGACCAATTGCCGCACCAACCATCAGGCAGAACACCGGCAGCGGGATTTCCGGCATCGCCAGCGCGGCGGCAATCATCATCGGTGCGAGAGCGGAGGTATACGCTGTGGCGCTGGCAAAAAAGTAGCGCAGCAGATAAAAGACCACAATCAACGCCACCATCACTATCGTTGGCGAATAACCGCTTAAGCTGCCTGCTAACAGTTTGCCAAACCAGCTAATAAAACCGGTGTTGTTGAGTCCGGTAGCGAGGGTGATAAGCGAGGCCAGCCAGAAGAAAACGTTCCACGCCGCTTTATTACTGACAATATCGTCCCAGCAGATAATGCGCAGAAGCAGCATCAGCGCCACCACGCTGTAACCGACCATCGCGGCATCGATATAATCACCGCCAAAAATCCACAGCACCAGTGCGCCTACCATCAGCCCCAGCATCCGTTTTTCACGCGAACAGAGCGGGCCCATTGCCTGCAGTTCCGTCTCTGCCCAGCGCGGCACCTGATCGCCAGACTTCAGTACCGGCGGGTACAGCACGTAAGCCAGCCAGGGAACCAGCAGAACCAGTAAAATGCTGAGCGGCAACATCCCGAGGAACCAGTCGCCCCAGCTCAGCGTGGCGTGAGATGCGCTTTTCATCAGTCCAATTAACAGCAAATTTGGAGCCATCGCCGTCAGGAAAATGGCGCTGGTCACGCAGTCGGCAATAATCCCCATCCACATGATGTACGAGCCAATGCTGCGCGAACTGCTGTCGTTTGGTTGTGATTGATAGAGCGGCGGCAGGTTACGGATGATGGGATAGATAATCCCCGCACCGCGCGCCGAGTTGGACGGTGTTACAGGTGCCAGGATCAGCTCGGAGAACATCACCGCATAGCCGAGAAACAGCGTACGATGCCCCATCTTTTTCACCAGAATCAGCGCGATACGTCGCCCCAGCCCGGTTTTTTCATAGCCTGTGCCAAACATAAAGGCGGCGAAAATCAGCCAGATAACCGAATTAGAAAAACCAGAAACCGCCCAGGAGAGGGATTTGGCGGTGAACTTAAAACCTGGCTGGGCAAGCTGCTCCGGGCTAAACAGTAGCCACGGTGAGAGAATGGCGATAATGGAGATACCCACCATCGCCACCACGGCACCCGGCACGGGTTCGAGGATCAGTCCAACGATCACGCCAGTAAAAACGGCAAAGTAGACCCAGGTATGACTCTCCAGCCCTGCGGGAACCGGAATTAGAGCAATAATGGCGATGACCGCCAGCGGCGCAAGGTATCGCCACCATTCAGTGGAAGGTTTCATCGTGTTATGCCTGCGAAAAAGGAGAGGGGGTGAGCCTCTCCGGGAGGGTTATTTGATGTAGTGGACGTGCTCGCAAATCTCTTCCACGATGGGATCGCGGCGTTCGGCGAACAGCTTTTTGTTTTCGGCTATCAGGTTGTTGCCGTGGGTATCAATAGAGACAATCAGCGGACCGAACTCTTTGACCCGGCAGACCCACAGCGACTCCGGCATCCCGAGTTCTGTCCAATGCACTTCTTCAATCTCTTCCACCTGGGTTGCCGCCAGTACTGCGCAGCCTGCCGGGAAAATCACATGCAGCGCCTTGAATTTCTGGCAGCCTTCTTCGGTCAGCGGCCCCATTCCGCCTTTGCCGACCACCAGTTTCACGCCGGTCTGTTCGATAAATTCACGTTCAAAACTTTCCATACGCATACTGGTTGTCGGGCCGACGGATACCATCTCCCATTTGTCGCCGTTTTTGCGCACGATGGGGCCAGCGTGGAAAATCGCTTTGCCGTTGAGATCGTAAGGGATCGGACGTTTCAGTTCGATCAAGCGGCGGTGACAAACGTCACGGCAGGTCACCAGCGTACCGGTCAGGTAGATCACATCGCCGACGCGAATATCTTGCAGATCTTCAGCTTTGATCGGGGTTGTCAGGATCTTTTTCATAACGCGCTCCGGGTGTGAGACAGATTTTCAAAGGAGAGATCGGCATGAACCAGCAGTGTGCCGCGACGATGCGCCCAGCAGCCTGTAGAAACAGCAACGCCGATGGTTGACGGATGGCGGGCGGCAGATTCGATATGCACGCCCATCACTGAACTGTTGCCAGTCAGCCCTTGTGGACCAATCCCCAGACGGTTGAGTCCTTCTTCCAGGCGTACTTCCAGCTCTGCCGCTTTTGGATTTGGATGGCGGCTGCCAATCGGGCGCAAAATGGCTTTTCGCGAGAGCACGGCGGCGGTTTCCACCGAGGTGGCGATGCCCACGCCCACCAGTACCGGTGGACAGGCGTTTACGGCGAGGGTGGAGATATTTTCGAAGACGAATTTCACTACGCCTTCGTAGCCTTCTGACGGCATTAACACTTTCGAGCGGCCTGGTAGCGTGCAGCCGCCGCCTGCCATGTAAACTTCGATTTCCGCATCGTCATTGTCGGGGATGATGTCCCAGGTGACCCACGGTACGCCGCTGCCGGTATTTTTGCCGGTGTTCACTTCGTCAAAAATTTCCACCGCGTTGTGGCGCAGTGGCGCTTTGACGGTTGCTTCTTCCACAGCTTGCTTAAGAATGCTTTGCAGCTCGCCAAGCAGCGGGAAGCGGGAACCGACTTTAACGAAGAACATAATCTCCCCGGTGTCCTGACAGGCAGGACGATTCAGGTCAATCGCTTTTTGCATGTTGTCGAACATCGTATGGTAGATAATTTTCCCCATCGACGACGTTTCGGCATCCTTTAGCTGTTTTAGTTTATCCACCACGTCATCAGGCATTCGGGTAGAAATCATGGCGGTAAAGTTAGCGACAATCTCCGTCAACTTATTCACTGCCTGTTGCTTATTACTTTCGCTCATCATGGCAACTCCAGTTTCTTTATTTGTCTGGAAAAATTCACTGCAACAAACTACCACTAAAAATGTGGTTTTATATTTTTTGCCACCGTGAATATGTAATTAACAGTTCGTGAATCAACGCGAAAATAAGAATGAATATTGCGCCAGAGCAGGGAATGGCAATGTTTTGCGAAATACACTGCGCTTATCACAACTGCGGATAATTAACGATGCTGAATAGCTGGCCTTTAGCCAAAGATTTGCAGGTACTGGTAGAAATCGTCCACAGCGGGAGTTTTAGCGCTGCAGCGGCGACGCTTGGGCAGACGCCTGCATTTGTCACCAAGCGGATCCAAATCCTTGAAAATACGCTGGCAACAACGCTTCTGAACCGCTCCGCTCGCGGCGTGGCGCTGACTGAAAGTGGCCAACGTTGTTACGAGCATGCGCTGGAAATCCTCACCCAATATCAGCGACTGGTCGATGACGTTACGCAAATCAAAACGCGCCCGGAGGGGATGATTCGTATTGGCTGTAGTTTTGGTTTTGGGCGCAGCCATATTGCGCCAGCTATTACCGAACTGATGCGCAATTATCCTGAGTTACAGGTGCATTTTGAATTGTTCGATCGGCAAATTGATTTAGTGCAGGATAATATTGATCTGGATATTCGTATTAATGACGAAATTCCTGATTATTATATTGCGCATCTTTTGACAAAAAATAAACGAATATTATGTGCTGCACCTGAGTATCTGCAAAAATATCCGCAGCCACAATCCTTGCAGGAATTAAGTCGTCATGACTGTCTGGTGACCAAAGAGCGTGATATGACCCACGGAATATGGGAGTTGGGGAACGGTCAGGAGAAAAAATCGGTGAAGGTAAGCGGGCACCTTTCCTCCAATAGTGGTGAGATTGTGCTGCAATGGGCGCTGGAAGGAAAAGGAATTATGCTGCGTTCTGAGTGGGATGTTTTGCCGTTTCTGGAGAGTGGCAAACTGGTGCGAGTATTGCCGGAGTATGCACAAAGCGCCAATATCTGGGCGGTTTACCGGGAGCCGCTCTATCGCAGCATGAAATTACGTGTCTGCGTGGAATTTCTGGCGGCATGGTGCCAGCAACGGCTGGGCAAGCCCGACGAAGGCTATCAGGTTATGTAGACTCGCGAAAAATCACTCAGGATCCTTTTCGCGCTTTCTTTTGAATTTCGTCCAGATTTTTGTCTCTTGACGACGCCACAGACGCTGGATGTTGTCATGATGGCGCAGCAGGATCAGGCATGAGAGCATCGAAACCGGGAAGGTGAATTGTGGCTTAAACCACCAGACGTAAAACGGAGCAATCAGTGCGCTTACAATCGCTCCCAGCGACGAGTATCCGCTCAATAGCACGGTCAGTAACCAGGTTCCCGCCATTACTCCGGTGAGATCCCAGCCAATTGGTGCGATGGCACCAAAAGCGGTAGCAACGCCTTTTCCTCCTTTAAAACCGAAGAAAACGGGCCAGATGTGTCCAAGGCAGGCGGCGATGGCAATTAAGCCTAGCCAGAAGGGGCTGACACCTAATTCATACGCGCCCCAGACGGGCAACATTCCTTTCAGAACGTCGAAAATCAGTACTGCTACGGCTGCTCCCTTGCCACCGATACGTAACACATTGGTTGCGCCTGGATTGCCGGAGCCGCTGGTTCGCGGATCGGGCAGCCCACACAAGCGGCAAACCAGAATGGCACTGGAAATGGAGCCGCAGAGGTACGCGATGAGGATCATTCCAGGCGCGATTGCACTCATAAGCTGTTCCGTTTTGAAAATTCGTGTTCAACGATGAATCTGTGGATAATACGCACATTTCGCCGGAAGTGGTATCCGGTTAGCCAAAAAGCAGGCAGGACGTGATGGATATTGTATTTATAGAGCAACTTTCGGTAATCACCACTATTGGTGTTTACGACTGGGAACAGACCATCGAACAGAAGTTAGTGTTCGATATCGAAATGGCATGGGATAACCGTAAAGCGGCGAAAAGTGATGATGTGGCGGATTGCCTCAGTTACGCTGACATTGCAGAAACGGTGGTCAACCACGTCGAGGGGGCGCGTTTTGCGCTGGTGGAACGCGTGGCTGAAGAGGTGGCGGAGCTGCTGTTAGCACGCTTCAACTCGCCGTGGGTGCGTATCAAACTCAGCAAGCCAGGCGCAGTTGCGCGGGCGGCGAATGTTGGCGTCATCATTGAGCGTGGCAATAATCTGAAAGAAAATAATTAATTTTACAGCTGTTAAACCAAACGGTTATAACCTGGTCATACTGCAGTAGTTCGGACAAGCGGTACATTTTAATAATTTAGGGGTTTATTGATGAGCGATATGCACTCGCTGCTGATAGCGGCAATATTGGGTGTGGTCGAAGGATTGACAGAATTTCTGCCGGTATCCAGCACGGGCCATATGATTATTGTCGGTCACTTGTTGGGGTTTGAGGGCGACACGGCGAAAACCTTTGAAGTCGTGATCCAGTTAGGATCAATTCTGGCAGTGGTTGTCATGTTCTGGCGACGTCTGTTTGGCCTTATTGGTATTCACTTTGGCCGCCCGTTGCAGCACGAAGGAGAAAGCAAAGGTCGTTTAACGCTGATCCACATTTTGCTGGGGATGATTCCGGCGGTGGTACTGGGGCTGTTGTTCCACGACACGATTAAGTCATTGTTTAACCCGATAAATGTGATGTATGCGCTGGTCGTTGGCGGTCTGTTGCTGATTGCCGCCGAATGCCTGAAACCAAAAGAACCGCGTGCGCCGGGTCTCGATGATATGACCTATCGTCAGGCGTTTATGATTGGTTGCTTCCAGTGTCTGGCGCTGTGGCCGGGTTTCTCTCGCTCCGGGGCGACCATTTCAGGTGGGATGCTGATGGGTGTGAGCCGTTATGCGGCTTCTGAGTTCTCGTTCCTGCTGGCGGTGCCGATGATGATGGGCGCAACGGCGCTCGATCTCTACAAAAGCTGGGGCTTCCTGACAACCGGCGATATCCCGATGTTTGCCGTTGGGTTTATCACCGCTTTTGTGGTGGCGCTGATAGCGATTAAAACCTTCCTGCAATTGATTAAGCGCATTTCGTTTATCCCTTTCGCCATTTATCGCTTTATTGTGGCGGCTGCGGTGTATGTCGTGTTCTTTTGATTGAGGGATAGTGTCGGATATGACGCATGTGCGTCTTATCCGACCTGGACGGTGTCTGCAATATATTGAAATTCAAGTGCTTAATCAGGCTTTGGACAACGTTGTTCCTTCCAGCTGGCTACCGCCGCAATCCGCCGTCGGGTCAGCTCCTCGCGAATCTCCACACCTTTAAATCCCGCTTCAACGACGGCTTTTGTCGGCACTGACTGTGCCACTTCCCAGGCTTCGCGCAACCAGCGGCCTTGCGGGTAGTCCGCTGATTCAAAACCGGTTCTGCCGCGCACATCAGCCTCGCTGGTCAGCGCCAGTTGCTCGACACGCTGCGGTTTACGCCAGGCGTCGATGGAATCAAACAATTTGACGATGGTTTTTGGGTTCAGCATTGGGAAGGTGTGGATGAGATCGTGAAACTCAGCCACCAGTCTGGCTAAATCGCGAATTTCATTTGGCACGCGCAGACGCTGACAGAGTTGTTCCACTAACTTAACACCCGCCGGGCCATGACCATGATGACGCGGCCAAAGTTCTGGTGGCGTCAGTCCTTTACCGAGATCGTGGCATAAAGTTGCGAAACGGACATCGACCTGCGGACTCAGCATCGCCGCCATTGAGAGCGTCATTAAGGTATGAATACCGGTGTCGATTTCCGGATGCCACCTGGCAGGGGCCGGAACGCCAAACAGGGCGTCAATTTCCGGGAATAAAACGCGCAGTGCACCACAATCGCGCAGTACCTGGAAGAACACCTGGGGATTGCGGGTGGTGAGGGCGCTTTCCGTCTCTTTCCATACCCGTTCAGGCGTCAGGTGTTCCAGTTCACCCGCATGGGTCATCTCGCGCATCAGCGCCAGAGTTTCATCGGCAATACGAAAACCGAGGTGGGCATAACGCGCAGCAAAACGCGCCACGCGCAGTACGCGTAACGGATCTTCGCCAAAAGCGGGGGAAACATGGCGCAGCAGACGATTTTGCAGATCGCCCAGACCGTTGTACGGGTCGATAATCTCGCCGTTATCGTCCTGGGCCAGCGCATTAATGGTCAGATCGCGCCGCTTAAGATCATCTTCCAGCGTGACATCCGGTGCGGCATAGCAGGTAAAACCGGTGTAACCGGAACCGGATTTCCGTTCGGTACGTGCCAGCGCATACTCTTCATGCGTTTGCGGATGCAGAAACACAGGAAAATCGCGGCCTACCTGCTGGTAGCCCGCGTCGAGCATCTCCTGTGGCGTACTGCCGACTACCACCCAATCTCTGTCTTTGACCGGTAGCCCTAACAATGCATCCCGAACAGCACCACCGACCAGATAAATCTTCACGCCATCATCCCTTCGTCAAATACACAATTCCTAATAATAAGACAGTGCAACGAAGAAGGCGATTTAGTTCATCCAGCGATCTTTGCGTTTGCGGCTTGGGATCAGGTGCGGCAGTACCAGACCGAGCAGCAAGCCAAGCCCCAGCACGCCGCCGCCATACATAAACCACTGCATGATGATGGTGCGCTGTTTGTCATCCAGCTGTACGCTGGCGGCATCGACCTTTTTCTGCGCGACAATCAGCTCGTTTTTCAGTTTCTGATTTTCTTCTTTTAACCCGTTGATCACGCTGTCGCTCTGCGCCACTTTTTGCTGCATTTCTGCGGTGCGCTGATTCCAGGTGTTATCGATATTGGTGAGTTTATCGGTCAGGGTTTTGACCTGATTTTCCAGATCTGGCACACGGGAGCGCAGGCTTGGCTCTGTGCTAAGTTGTTTCAACGGGATCCAGGCGGTACGGCCAGAGCTGTCTTTCACCTGGGCATAATTGGTGTTGGCGTCAGTTTGTAATAAGGTCACTTCCTCGCCGGCGTTAACCGTACCCACGAGGCGATAATGGTCTCCCGGACCGCTACGGACCCAGGTATTCAGTTCGTCGGAAACATAGCGCGTTTCTTCAGCGTGTGAGACGGCAGTGGCGCTAAGTGCGAGTAAAGTTAATCCGATCAGGCGTAATTTTGGCATCAGGCTGTCGTTATTGTCATGGAAAGTGGAACGATAGTAGTGGCATCAGTGTCGCTACGCAAAGCATTCGACATCAATCGGAATCCTCTGTGTCAGATCTTGCCACTGCTTCAAACTTTTACGCCCGTCAAATTGCCCGTTGCATGGCAATTTGGCGCAAAATACTATCTACTGACAAAAAAGATCGCATTAAGTTCGCCGTTCATCGTCACTTATGTGACATAACCGATAAGTAAAGGCCATGGCTCAGGAAATCGAATTAAAGTTTATTGTTAATCACAGTGCCGTTGAGGCGTTGCGTGACCATCTCAATACGCTGGGCGGCGAGCACCATGACCCCGTGCAGTTGTTGAATATTTACTACGAAACGCCGGATAACTGGCTGCGTGGGCACGACATGGGCTTGCGTATTCGTGGCGAAAACGGTCGCTATGAGATGACCATGAAAGTTGCAGGAAGAGTGACAGGCGGCTTACACCAGCGCCCGGAATATAACGTGGCGTTGAGCGAACCGACGCTCGACCTGGCGCAGTTACCGACGGAAGTCTGGCCGAACGGCGAATTGCCTGCCGATCTTGCTTCCCGCGTACAACCGCTGTTCAGCACCGATTTTTATCGCGAAAAGTGGCTGGTAGAGGTTGATGGTAGCCAAATTGAAATCGCCCTCGACCAGGGGGAAGTGAAAGCGGGTGAATTTGCTGAACCTATCTGCGAGCTGGAACTGGAACTGCTTAGCGGCGACACGCGCGCGGTGCTGAAACTGGCGAACCAACTGGTATCGCAAACCGGATTACGCCAGGGCAGCCTGAGCAAAGCGGCGCGTGGCTATCATCTGGCGCAGGGCAATCCGGCGCGTGAAATCAAACCGACCACCATTTTACATGTTGCGGCAAAAGCTGATGTCGAGCAGGGGCTGGAAGCGGCGCTCGAGCTGGCGTTAGCGCAATGGCAGTATCATGAAGAACTATGGGTACGCGGCAATGATGCGGCGAAAGAGCAGGTGCTGGCAGCCATTGGCCTGGTCCGTCATACGCTGATGCTGTTCGGTGGCATTGTGCCGCGTAAAGCGAGCACTCACTTACGTGACCTGCTGACCCAATGCGAAGCGACCATCGCTTCTGCGGTGTCTGCCGTAACGGCGGTCTACTCTACCGAAACGGCGATGGCGAAGCTGGCGTTGACCGAATGGCTAGTAAGCAAAGCCTGGCAGCCGTTTTTAGATGCCAAAGCGCAGGGCAAAATCAGCGATTCCTTCAAACGCTTTGCCGATATCCATCTTTCCCGCCATGCCGCGGAACTGAAAAGCGTTTTCTGCCAGCCGTTAGGCGATCGCTACCATGACCAGTTGCCACGCCTGACGCGTGATATTGATTCGATATTGTTGCTGGCGGGTTACTACGATCCTGTCGTCGCGCAAGCCTGGCTGGAGAACTGGCAGGGGCTGCGTCACGCTATTGCGACCGGGCAACGCATCGAAATTGAACATTTCCGTAATGAGGCAAACAATCAGGAACCGTTCTGGTTGCACAGCGGAAAACGTTAATCAGGCAAGGATAAAATCGCTTATGAAGCCGCTCTCTTCACCGTTACAGCAGTACTGGCAGACCGTTGTTGAGCGGCTGCCAGAGCCTTTAGCCGAGGAATCACTTAGCGCACAGGCGAAGTCAGTACTTACTTTCAGTGATTTTGTGCAGGACAGCGTGATTGCGCATCCAGAGTGGCTGGCGGAACTGGAAAGCCAACCGCCGCAGGCCGACGAATGGCAGCATTACGCGGCATGGTTGCAGGAGGCGCTCAGTAATGTGAGTGATGAAGCCGGGTTAATGCGCGAACTGCGGCTATTCCGGCGGCGCATTATGGTGCGCATCGCCTGGGCGCAAACGCTGGCACTGGTTACTGAAGAGAGCATTTTGCAGCAGCTGAGTCATCTGGCGGAGACGCTGATTGTTGCGGCGCGTGACTGGCTGTATGACGCCTGCTGCCGCGAGTGGGGAACGCCGTGCAATGCGCAGGGCGAAGCGCAACCGCTGCTGATTTTAGGCATGGGTAAGCTGGGCGGCGGGGAACTGAATTTCTCATCAGATATCGATCTGATTTTTGCCTGGCCGGAACATGGTTGTACGCAGGGCGGACGCCGGGAACTGGATAATGCGCAGTTTTTTACCCGCATGGGCCAGCGGCTGATTAAAGTGCTGGATCAACCAACGCAGGATGGCTTCGTCTATCGCGTGGATATGCGACTGCGTCCGTTTGGCGAAAGTGGCCCGCTGGTGCTGAGCTTTGCGGCGCTGGAAGATTATTACCAGGAGCAGGGGCGCGACTGGGAGCGTTACGCGATGGTCAAGGCGCGGATTATGGGGGATAGCGAAGGCGTCTATGCTAACGAGTTGCGTGCGATGCTGCGCCCGTTTGTTTTCCGCCGTTACATCGATTTCAGCGTCATCCAGTCGCTGCGCAACATGAAAGGGATGATTGCCCGTGAAGTGCGCCGACGCGGTTTGACCGACAACATCAAACTTGGCGCGGGTGGCATTCGTGAAATTGAATTTATCGTCCAGGTATTCCAGCTCATTCGCGGCGGGCGCGAACCGTCGCTGCAATCGCGCTCTTTACTGCCAACGCTCAGCGCCATTGCCGAGCTGCATCTGCTTTCTGAAAACGATGCTGAACAATTGCGAGTGGCGTATCTGTTCCTGCGGCGTCTGGAAAACCTGCTGCAAAGTATTAACGACGAACAAACCCAGACGCTTCCTTCTGATGAGCTTAACCGTGCGCGGCTGGCGTGGGCGATGGACTTTGCTGACTGGCAGCAACTGACTGGGATGCTGACCGGACATATGACCAATGTGCGCCGGGTGTTTAATGAATTGATTGGCGACGACGAAAGTGAAACTCAGGAAGAGTCGCTGTCGGAACAGTGGCGTGAGCTGTGGCAGGACGCGTTGCAGGAAGATGACACTACACCAGTGCTGGCGCATCTTAGCGAGGACGATCGCAAACAGGTGCTGACGCTGATTGCCGATTTCCGCAAAGAGCTGGATAAGCGCACAATCGGGCCACGCGGACGTCAGGTGCTCGACCATCTGATGCCACATCTGCTAAGAGATGTCTGTACACGTGAAGACGCTACTGTAACGCTGTCGCGCATTACGGCCTTGCTGGTGGGGATTGTTACCCGCACCACCTATTTAGAATTGCTCAGTGAATTTCCTGCGGCGCTTAAGCATTTGATTTCTCTGTGTGCCGCATCGCCGATGATTGCCAGCCAGCTGGCGCGCTATCCGTTATTGCTGGATGAACTGCTCGATCCAAACACTCTCTACCAGCCGACGGCGACCGATGCCTACCGTGATGAACTGCGCCAGTATTTGCTGCGCGTGCCGGAAGATGACGAAGAACAACAGCTTGAGGCGCTGCGTCAGTTCAAACAGGCGCAACTGTTACGTATTGCGGCAGCGGATATCGCCGGTACGCTACCGGTAATGAAAGTGAGCGATCACTTAACCTGGCTGGCGGAGGCTATGATAGATGCCGTCGTTCAGCAGGCGTGGGTTCAAATGGTTGCCCGCTACGGTAAGCCAAATCACCTGAACGAACGCGAAGGGCGTGGTTTTGCGGTGGTCGGCTACGGCAAGTTGGGCGGCTGGGAGTTAGGCTACAGTTCCGATCTTGACCTGATCTTCCTCCATGATTGCCCAATGGATGCGATGACTGACGGCGAGCGGGAAATCGACGGGCGACAGTTTTATCTGCGTCTGGCGCAACGCATTATGCATCTGTTCAGTACGCGAACCTCTTCCGGCATTTTGTATGAAGTGGATGCACGACTGCGTCCGTCCGGGGCGGCGGGAATGCTGGTGACATCCGCAGAAGCGTTTGCCGATTATCAGAAAAACGAGGCCTGGACGTGGGAACATCAGGCGCTGGTGCGTGCGCGTGTAGTGTACGGCGATCCGCAGCTCACCGCGCACTTTGACGCAGTACGCCGGGAGATTATGACGCTGCCGCGCGAAGACAAAACCCTGCAAACAGAAGTGCGGGAAATGCGCGAGAAAATGCGTGCCCATCTCGGCAATAAACATCGCGATCGCTTTGATATCAAAGCCGATGAAGGCGGAATTACCGATATCGAATTTATTACTCAATATCTGGTATTGCGCTACGCTCATGAAAAACCGAAGTTAACGCGCTGGTCAGACAACGTGCGCATTCTGGAACTACTGGCGCAAAACGACATTATGGAAGAGCAGGAAGCGATGGCGCTGACCCGTGCTTACACGACGCTGCGCGATGAACTTCATCATCTGGCATTACAGGAATTGCCGGGCCATGTGTCGGAGGATTGCTTCACCGCAGAGCGTGAACTGGTGCGGGCAAGCTGGCAGAAGTGGCTGGTGGAAGAATGAAGTATGGTATTATCGCGCGCAAATTTTGAATCTCTCAGGAGACAGGAATGAAAGTAACGCTGCCAGAGTTTGAACGTGCAGGAGTGATGGTGGTTGGTGATGTGATGCTGGATCGTTACTGGTACGGTCCCACCAGCCGTATCTCGCCGGAAGCGCCGGTGCCCGTGGTTAAAGTGAATACCATCGAAGAACGTCCGGGCGGCGCGGCTAACGTGGCGATGAATATCGCTTCTCTCGGTGCTAATGCACGCCTGGTCGGGTTGACGGGCATTGACGATGCGGCGCGCGCGCTCAGTAAATCTCTGGCCGACGTCAACGTCAAATGCGACTTTGTTTCTGTACCGACGCATCCGACTATCACCAAATTACGGGTACTTTCCCGCAACCAACAGCTGATTCGTCTGGATTTCGAAGAAGGTTTCGAAGGGGTTGATCCGCAGCCGCTGCACGAGCGGATTAATCAGGCACTGAGTTCGATTGGCGCGCTGGTGCTTTCTGACTACGCCAAAGGTGCGCTGGCAAGCGTACAGCAGATGATCCAACTGGCGCGTAAAGCGGGTGTTCCGGTGCTGATTGATCCAAAAGGTACCGATTTTGAGCGCTACCGCGGCGCTACGCTGTTAACGCCGAATCTCTCGGAATTTGAAGCTGTTGTCGGTAAATGTAAGACCGAAGAAGAGATTGTTGAACGCGGCATGAAACTGATTGCCGATTACGAACTCTCGGCTCTGTTGGTGACCCGTTCCGAACAGGGTATGTCGCTGCTGCAACCGGGTAAAGCACCGCTGCATATGCCAACTCAGGCGCAGGAAGTGTATGACGTTACCGGTGCGGGCGACACGGTGATTGGCGTCCTGGCGGCAACGCTGGCAGCGGGTAATTCGCTGGAAGAAGCCTGCTTCTTTGCCAATGCGGCGGCAGGCGTGGTGGTCGGCAAACTGGGGACATCCACGGTTTCGCCGATCGAGCTGGAAAATGCAGTACGTGGACGTGCAGATACCGGCTTTGGTGTGATGACCGAAGAGGAACTGAAGCTTGCTGTAGCGGCGGCGCGTAAACGCGGTGAAAAAGTGGTGATGACCAACGGCGTCTTCGACATCCTGCACGCCGGGCACGTCTCCTATCTGGCAAATGCCCGCAAACTGGGGGACCGCCTGATTGTCGCTGTGAACAGCGATGCCTCCACCAAACGGCTGAAAGGGGATTCCCGCCCCGTTAACCCGCTCGAACAGCGTATGATTGTGCTGGGCGCACTGGAAGCGGTCGACTGGGTGGTGTCGTTTGAAGAAGACACGCCGCAGCGCTTAATTGCCGGGATCCTGCCAGACCTGCTGGTGAAAGGTGGCGACTATAAACCAGAAGAGATTGCCGGGAGTAAAGAAGTCTGGGCCAACGGCGGCGAAGTGCTGGTGCTCAACTTTGAAGACGGTTGCTCGACTACCAACATCATCAAGAAGATCCAACAGGATAAAAAAGGCTAACCGGAAAGCGTTTCACAGATCTCGCTTCGTACCTGGCAGGCCTATTGACGCTGTTGTTTTTTCAACCTAGAGTAAAGGAACAAGGGTAAGGGAGGATTTCTTCCCCCTCTGATGAGTTGTTAGTAAGTCGGGAAACTTAACAGTAACAACACAACCAGTATGATGACGAACTTCATCATAACCCTTTCCTTCTGTAAGGCCCCTTCTTCGGGAGGGGCTTTCCCGTTTCAGCCCCTTGCTGACTCCCCGATTGTTGATGAGCGCCGGACCCCGCGCAACGCTTTCCCTGAGGCAGTTTTGCCTTCCCCGAGTGGTCACGCAAAAGGCTGCAACGACCTGAGCATTTGCAGTTTTTTGCGGAACGCAGATATAAAAAATCCCCGGCCTTTTGGGCCAGGGATGTTCATAGTTGAAAATTTATTCTACGTTTTCTGCGACGGGAGTTGTTGAGGTTAAGGGGGAAGTCAATGCCGCCAGCGAGCCGCCTGAAACGCCAATTTCATTGAGTAAGGAGTCAATCAGCGGTGCCTGTGTGCGGTAAGAGAGTGCGGCTGATAACGCTTGTTCCGCCAGGTTTCCGCCCCCTACATTACCCGTGTTTGCATCACCCGCAGCGCTGCCACGATTCAGACCATCGACCTGAATAATCTTGATACCGTCAATAGATTTCATCGGCTCAACGGATTTTTCTATTACCGCAGGTAGCGCCTGCAACAAGGCCAGTTTGAATTTAAGGCTAGTTTGCTCGTCAGAAAGTACGTTGATAGCGTCGTTCAGCGCACGTTGCGCTTCTGCTTCCGCCAGACCCTTTTTACGCGTAGCTTCGGCTAACTCAACGATTGCCGCCGCCTGCATCTCTGCGGCTTCTTTCTCTGCTTTCGCCCGCACGGTCAGTTCAACCGCTTTGGTTTCTGCATCCTGCGCGGCAGCGATTAGGGCAACTTGTTTAGCACGATCGGCTTCTGCGGTCTGGCGAGTTGTTTCTACGTTTTGCTGGGCGCTTACCGCTTCTGCAAGTGCAAGGTTGGCACGCGCTTCCGCTTGTGACTGTTGTTCCGATTTGGCGGCAATCGCGATCGATTTCGTCTGGTTAGCGATTTCGGTGACCTGCTGCTGTTCGATCTCTTTAATGCGAACTTCACGTTCAGCTTCAACTTTTCTTGAGCGGACGGCCTGTTCGCGGTCGATTTCTGTTTCCTGAATCTGTCGTTCAGCCAGAATTCGCGTCTGCTCTGCTTCCCGACGACGCTCGGCCTCAAAAGCCGCAATTTTCGCATTCTGCTCAGCGGTACGGGTTTTAACCTGCTGCTCCTGCTCAAGCGTCATAAACGCTTCTTGTTGTTCAATCTCCAGCTTCCGCGAAAGTGCATCACGGTTTTTCTCACGCACCGCAACTTCTACATCCTGTTCAACTTCGTTACGTTCGCGACGACGGCGCTCCGTCTCCTGCGTCAGCTTGGTTAAACCTTCGGCGTCAAAGGCGTTGTTAGGATTGAAATGTTCTTTCGACGTCTGGTTAAAGTTGGTAAGTGAAACGCTTTCCAGTTCCAGGCCATTTTTCGACAGATCTTCAGCTACGGTATTTTGTACGCCCTGCACGAAGTTCTCGCGGGTATCCTGTAACTCATGCATGGTCATTTGTGCAGCTGTTGCACGGAGGGCATCGACAAATTTATCTTCAACCAACATACGTAAGTCTTCAGGCGACAGGGTGCGTTGCCCCAGCGTCTGGGCGGCGGTGGCAATACCTTCCACTGACGGTTTTACCCGCACAAAGAAAGCGACAACGACATCGACGCGCATACGATCTTTCGTAATCAGGCTATCAATGGTTGAGCGGCTGACTTCCAGCTTCAGAGTATTCATATTGATGGGGATTATTTCATGAAAGATCGGCATCACGATTGCGCCACCGCTCATTACCACTTTTTGCCCACCTAAACCAGTACGAACAAAAGCTTGCTCTGCCGAAGCGCGACGATAGAGCCTGGCGAAAATAATTCCAATAATAAACAGAATGCATACGGCAATAATTGCGGTAAACATCCAGGAGGGCACAGAATTAACAATATCATCCATTATTAAATTTCCTTTTGATTAATAAATTACAATATTTGGGGCCAGGGATTGTTTTCCGCCAAATATCGCGTTGCAGAAAGTCGGCAAATAATTAACACTTTGTCTCCTTTAGTGAAAATTTTTCCTTCTTCAGGCTCTAGTAGTAAATAATGTATTTGGCCAAATTGATCGGTGAGTTTTCCTTCGCAGGGATTACCTGAAGTGGCTTGATGACCGGTAATTAATGCCATGCTACCAATATATTCTTCTTCTGTAATAGCTGAACTATGGTCGCGTGGAATCCAGGTCGCAACTATTTTACCGGTATAATGCACCGCAATAATCGTAAACAGTAAACTGACAGGAACCACGAACAGGTTCGACAGTGGTGATTGCCAGACCATGATGCAGGCATGCTGCAACAGGATGCCAATAAGACCAAAAAAACCAGCCAGCAAGCAGAGAACGACGAGAGCTGGCAATCTTCCGATATTGAGATAATGAAGTGCCTGGCTAATATGACCTGTGGTTATGGAATCATAATGGTCAAGATGTGCATCAAGAGCACCGGAGAGCATGTGACCGCAGATAAGCGCAAAAATTTCTAAAAGGCCGATCAACAGTACAAAGGAAATAGCGAAAAGATAAGGGGTATTATAGTCGGCGAATAAAATCATATGTCACTCCAATGTCCATTTAGTGACGCAATATTTACTTTGGGATAGTTTCCTTGCTTACATTTGTCTTTGTTAATAATAACACATGTTAGAGAAGTTCTGGAAGAGAAAGTCTTTTAATATGGTTTTTTATTTTTCACTAAAAAGTGTGATCGGGGACAATATATTTACGCACGTTATGTTTAAAGGCACTACACTGATTGGGGAATACTGAAATCAGAAAAAGCATATGGCCTTAAAAGGTATGCGATAACCGGAGGATGTGCTTATGGATCATAGTCTTAATTCTTTAAATAATTTCGATTTCCTGGCGCGTAGTTTTGCCAGAATGCACGCAGAAGGTCGCCCGGTCGATATTCTGGCCGTTACTGGTAACATGGATGAAGAACATAGAACCTGGTTTTGCGCACGTTATGCCTGGTATTGCCAACAGATGATGCAAACCAGAGAACTTGAATTAGAACACTGATATTACGGGCCGTCTGGCCCGTTTTTGTGTTGCTTTATTCTGCTTTATCAATAGGCGGGATAGCCGGAGGAGATTGAAGGTCTGCTACCGAATTATTGCGCGCTTCCAGTTCACTGATGCGCTGCTCCAGTAATGCCAGTTTCTCACGAGTCCGTAACAGGACTTGCGTCTGTACGTCGAATTCTTCGCGGCTCACCAGATCGAGACGCGTCAGCTGCGCTTGTAGGGTTTGGCGGATTTTTTTCTCCACATCTTCCCCGAACTCCCTGATTCCTTTAGGCATTGATTCGTGAACCTGGCGAGCGATTTGCTCAATTTTTTTCGGGTCAATCATTGTAGTTTCCCTGTACTGATAGGTGTTGAGTGCCATTGTAGTGCGATAAGGGTAAGTCATAAACCAGAATTATGTGAAGCTATGCGTTGCTGCCGCTAATCATTAGCGTTATAGTGAATCCGCTTATTCTCAGGGCGGGGCGAAATTCCCCACCGGCGGTAAATCAACTCAGTTGAAAGCCCGCGAGCGCTTTGGGTGCGAACTCAAAGGACAGCAGATCCGGTGTAATTCCGGGGCCGACGGTTAGAGTCCGGATGGGAGAGAGTAACGATTCTGTCGGGCATGGACCCGCTCACGTTATTTTGGCTATATGCCGCCACTCCTAAGACTGCCCTGATTCTGGTAACCATAATTTTAGTGAGGTTTTTTTACCATGAATCAGACGCTACTTTCCTCTTTTGGTACGCCTTTCGAACGTGTTGAAAATGCACTGGCTGCGCTGCGTGAAGGACGCGGTGTAATGGTGCTTGATGATGAAGACCGTGAAAACGAAGGCGATATGATCTTCCCGGCAGAAACCATGACCGTTGAGCAGATGGCGCTGACCATTCGCCACGGTAGCGGTATTGTTTGCCTGTGCATTACTGAAGATCGCCGTAAACAACTCGATCTGCCAATGATGGTAGAAAATAACACCAGCGCCTATGGCACCGGTTTTACCGTGACCATTGAAGCGGCTGAAGGTGTGACTACCGGTGTTTCTGCCGCTGACCGTATTACGACCGTTCGCGCAGCGATTGCCGATGGCGCAAAACCTTCTGATCTGAATCGCCCGGGCCACGTTTTCCCACTTCGCGCGCAGGCAGGTGGAGTACTGACGCGTGGCGGTCATACTGAAGCAACTATTGATCTAATGACGCTGGCAGGCTTTAAACCGGCTGGTGTGCTGTGTGAGCTGACTAATGACGATGGCACGATGGCGCGTGCACCAGAGTGCATTGAGTTTGCCAATAAACACAATATGGCGCTCGTGACTATTGAAGACCTGGTGGCATACCGTCAGGCACATGAGCGTAAAGCCAGCTAATGAGATGAAATACTAAATATGAAAATGCCGGGGTGTTCCCGGCATTTTGCTGTTTAGTGGTAGTTGATTTTAACTATCAGGTCTTTCTGAAATGGGCCATAGACGAGTGGTTCACCAGGTTTTTGGGTTAATTCGGCCTGGTAATCGCGGGTTGCCATTGCCGCACTCTGACCGGGAATATAAGTACTAAATAATTTGAACTGGTTAAATTCAATATCTTCTTGCGTTTTTTGATCAGTAATTCGCATGAGCAAGCCGTTACCTATTTCCAGATGCGTATTGTCATATAATGTATCTGAAGTAAAGAAACTGGTTGCAACATCAAACTGTTCGGTACAATCAGACGCAATGTCTTTTATGGTAGAAACGCTGAATGCTGCCTTCGGTGGGAAAGTTGCAATGGAATTCGCAGCGATCTGCCCAAAATTGACTATCTGACTTTCCGGGGAAATGCGGACGTCGACACTACAGTCAAGGAATGAAATATTATCTAACCCCGTAATCGCATAGCGTAAATTTTTCGCGTTGGGGGCCATGTTCGCCCCGCCTTCACCGTCGAATTGCAGCACGTTGACTGTGCCAAAGTTTACCGTCTGATCTCCTGCCGGGCGGCTTTTGAATTTTACATAGACGCGAAAATGGGCGTTAAATGTTACATTTTTTTGAAGAGTGCTGCCATTGCATACAGGGTCATGATAATACCCATTATAGTATTGTTCATATTTATCCAGGCACGCATGAGTATCAATTTTTTCATTTATCCCTTCATAATCCACACCATTATAAGTCACGCCAAAGGTTAAATACGGATTATTCAACATATCGGCACTATTTATTTGGGGCAATTTGATCCAGGCATAGACATTTTCTGATGGGTTATTACTTGACCATCCTGGTGCATTGTCACAATAAACTGTGATATTAATATCTCCGCTCTCCCAAATTTTTTGCCCAGGTTGCGCATTCTCTGGAATTTTGAACGTTGGTAAATCTCCATTTATGAGGGTTGCTCCTCTGTACCCATCCTGATAGCAATCAACAGCAAAAGCTGAAACGTTAAAAAAAAGGCAAAGAATCGCCAGTAGTCGAAAAAGTGTAATCATATTTTCCCCTTCTTCGCAGGAGTACTTTGGCAGAGGGACTGGACGGAATTACATACTACTTTAAACATCTCCAGCCCGCCGTAGTCCGCCACAAAGCCTAACTGGAAGGTAGAGGGCAGGTTGTTTAAGTGTTGAGTCGCAGAAGCAAATGGTGCCACCATAATACTGTCCGCACCAGGCATCAGTGTCTTGCCATTAGTGCCGATATAGCCGACGGTAATATGATAAGGCGTCGGGTTATTCAGGGTCAGACCGACGGCGGTGCGGGTAATCGTCACTTTTTGCAGAGGAACCATCTCCCCCTCTTTTAACTCAATCGCTTTTGGCCGCCAGAATAGCTTCAGACGGCTTTGCATGGCGATTTGCATGACATTCTGTTCTTTGGCACGCGGCGGAATTTCCCGCACGTTATAGTAGAATAGCGTTTCTCTGTCCTGTGGTAAGTTATTTAACGAGGCCAGCGCCATCAGGCGAATTTGTACCTGTTCATCAGGCTCAATACGTTCCATCGGCGGCAGTGTTGAAATGTAATCACGCGTTTTTTTACCGCTGGCATCTTCAATCCACGATTGAGCAAGATAAGGATCGATTTTACTTTGGTTGGTCAGGCGAACCGTTGCGCTTTTATTCGAAGCATTAAAAATGATGCGTGTCCTGTCGGGGGAGACAGTAGCCTGGGCAAAGTTGCAGATCCCCAGAAAACAAATCATTCCTGTTGTGATTAATGGTAATTTCATTATATTCATCCTGAATTATTTGACTGTTTTACAAGGTAAAATTATTGCGCTTTCACTTATGTTACTTTGGTTTGGCGGCGTGACTTCACAGGTATTATCACCCCAGGTTAAATGCAGAATACTGTTTTCCTGAATACCGCTGAGATAAACGAAGCCATCTTCCGCTACCAGGCCCACATCTTTACCTGTCGCTTTATCCGTGACATTCACACCTAGTGGAGGGAAGCGGCCATTTTCCTGACGAATAACGCCGACGATTTGGTATCCGGTGGTGGCATTCAGTTTTGCGTAGCCGATGGCACCCTGGGTGAGCGTAGTACGAATAACCGAGTTTTCGACATCGACACCTTCAGGCAGATCGTTATTGTTCACCCGCAACATGGAGGTGGTGTAGTTCGATAACGAAGGTATCACGGCGATGCCCAGCCCGTTGGTAACAGTTCGGTTAGAGTTGATTTCAACGCCGGAGATGCCATCGGTATCGACCATCATGCGGGCGTTATCGCCATAGCTATAATCGTGAAGAGCGACACCATGACGTGTAGCGGTAAGTGAACCGTACCAGCCTGCGGTAACAGAATTGTACTGATTCGGCTGTACACTGCCATTAATGTTCAGACGTCCCCACGGCGAATAGTGCTGGTAGCTGCCGCGCAGTGTGGGTTCGCCATCACGTATATTGTCGTCAGTTGCCGACGCAGAAATATTCCAGATATTGTTGCGATCTGATGAATCGTACCAGGAAATCATCTGCGAAGTATTACTGCTTCCCGTACGCTGCATACTGTAGGAGATGTTGCGGTTTTGTTGTAAAGGTAGAGAGAAAGAGAAGTAATATTGATTCTCTTCGTCGTCATCCCAGCGGATTCGACTTACTGCCAGCGATGCAGAGATACCTTTGAAATCGCCAATATCAAAGTTTTTGCTTACAGATACGGAGTAGTTGGTATTGCTGGCGCTGTCCCAATAAGTATTGCGTGTAACGTTGAGATAAGAGTTTAATTCCAGCGTTTCAAAGTACTGGTTCAAGGAAATGACATAACTCTCTTTTTCATTATCAATTGACTCATCGCCATTACGCGAGCTTAGGTACTCACTCATCGACACGTAATCTTTATCTGAGAAGCGATAACCCGCGAAGGTAATCTGACTACCTGTCGATTCGAAATGCTTTGCATAGTTGAAGCGATAGCTGTAACCACGCAGATTGTCGCTATTTTGTTGCTGCAGAGAGGCGTCTGCTCCGGTGACATCAAAAGAAAGCGAACCGAATTGGTTAAGGTTAAAGCCAATACCGGTAGTGATAGCCTGATAATCATCAGCGGTGAACATGCCGCCACCATACAGCGACACATTGTTCAGCCAGCCCCAGGAGGCTTCCGCCGTCCAGAAAAAGGGATTATTGATATCGTTATGCCCGACGGATGTTGGTTTTCCCAGCGACGTCTTATAGCGCACTTGCCCTTTACGGGTTAAATAGGGAATGGATGCGGAGCCAACCTGGAAGGTGCTGGTGCGGCCATCTTCTTCTTCCACTGTGACATCCAACTGCCCCTGAAACGATTGCCCCAAATCAGAAATAGTAAAAGGGCCTGGCGCGACAGTGGTTTGATAAAGTACGCGACCATTTTGTGCCACAGTCACTTTAGCGTTGGTCTGCGCGATACCGGTAATTTGTGGCGCATAACCCTGTAAATCTGGCGGCAGCATGCTTTCATCACTTTCCAGCGATGCGCCAGTAAAGTGGAAGGTATCGTAAAGATTGGAGCTCAGGTCGTACTGGCCCATAGTGAATTTTGACGACCAGGAGGGGATAGGGCGAAACAGATAAGTTCGCGCAAATTCGCTGTCGTGGTTTACCGAGCGTCCATCAGCAAAATTCTGATTATATTGGTAATCGCTACGTAAGCGCCATGCGCCGAGGTTAAAGCCTAACGTACCATAGGAGCTGACGTTTTGGGTGCTGTCTCCGTGATGTGGGGAATACTGGCTGGCATACATGTTGTAATCAAGAATAAACCCGGCGATACCGGCATCCCAAAACTCTGGTGGCGTCCAGTTTGTTGCCTGGTATTTTAACCACGCTTGGGGAACACTTAGCGATAATATCATCGTAGCTTTATCAAGCCGTGTCGTTAATTCCTGACGTTGGCTTAAATTGAGACATTCGCTGCCAGCTATGGTTTGCAATGATTCAATAAATTCCGTATTAAGACCGAAACTAGTCAGATTTTCTTTGGTTAAGCAGAGTAACGAACCACTTTCATTATCGGCTTTTACCCATTCCAGTATTAACGTTTGTGGCAACATATTTTTATTTATCTGCACACGAACGAGATATTTACCAGGAGTAATATAGCCTTTTTTCTCAAAACGCGAGATATCGATGTTTTCACGGTCTTCAACGTCAATCATATCGACGTTGAATTCCACGGCGTGGACAGGTAAAACGAAGAGTAGCGAACACACAACGCCAGACAGGGCAATTTTAATTGCATGGGATAACTTATCCCCGGTAAACGTGTTTTTATTGTTCATAAAAATCCATTTCTAAAAAGGCCCAAAGTTGCCGATGAAATTTCATCGGCTTTATCGCCTGACGTTGTGTAGTTACTAATTGCCGCTTACTTGTAGTCGAGTACGTAATTAGCTTGTGCCTGCACGTTACCTGGGGTCGCGGTGCGTCCCAGAGATTCCATACGGGCTTTAAAGTTCAACTCCTGGTAGGAGTTAGTCGTCGGGAAGTTGATAGTGATTGGAGTGCCAAGAGTCACGTTGGTGTTGTCTGATTTCACCAGACGTACGCCTACATCAGTTGCGCCGCCGATGTTACCTTCCAGAGTGTTTTTAAGCAGGTTGGAATCGGTAGCGTCAACACTGGCAGAACTAAAGGTGATTTTGACTTTATCAACAGTATTAGTGCCGTCAGATAAAATACAATCCTGCAAGTGAATGGTGACATCTACAGGCAGAGATTTCTGACCGCTTTTTAATACGGTATCAGCAACTTCACCGAGGTTTATTGTCTGATCTTCATCACCAGGAGCAATAGAACAAGGTGCATCGATAACTTCACCTTTAAAAGTAATTTTACCGGAACCCTGATTAGCATCGTCAGCAAGAGCGTTAAAAGCAACGCCTGATAACAATGCGGTTGCGAACATAGATAACAATGTTTTTTTTAACATGACTATAATCCTTTATAAATTAGAAAGGCTATGAATGAGGAAAATATAGGTTTGAATCTGATATTAATTCCGCTATGGAGATTACCATAGTTAGAGATGACTTAGCTTGTTATTAATATTAAATACTGATTAAGTAAAACTTAAATCATACACTTTCATTATATATTAAGATGCGTATACCTGGATATTTGTTGTATATCGTTGTGAATAATAATTTTTTTGTATGAGTTGTGGTGAAAAAATGAACATCCATTGACAAAAATTTACGTATGATATTGTAAGGTGGTAAAGTATATTTATTAAAACGAGTAGGGACGCAAGAATCGTGAAGATATAATATATATCTAGTGGTGCTTATTAAGTTTTATTATTAATTAGTAATGTTTTATCGGGGGATAATATATATTAATAGTCTTGGTTGTTCTTTTTTTAACCAGATATGGTATATAATACAACACTTACTATGATCGAAATCATATACTTGATCCAGAATTATGCGAGTATATGAATGTATTCAACGATGGATATGTGAAATTTTAACGCTAAATGTTTAGTAATGTTAAATTTTGAAGGTGAAAAGGATGTTTATTGCCTGGTACTGGATTGTATTAATTGTTCTACTGGCTGGTGGCTATTTTCTTCATCTTAAACGTTACTGTAAAGCTTTTCGCCATGACAGAGATGCGCTGTTAGCTGCCCGAAGTAAATTAGATAAACGCTCCGATAAAGAAGTGTTTGAAAAGCATCAATAATACCTTTAATAACGATACAGATGTTGCCTTTAGCAATGGGCAACATCTGTTATTATCGTCTTTAACCAATTCCCGCCGTTTGTAGCAGCACTAAACTAAATCCCATTACTGACATCCCACACAGCACGCCATAGCTGGGATTATTATTGGGATCAATCTCTTTGGCTAACGGCATTAATTCGTCCACGGAGAGCGCCACCATGATTCCTGCAACCGCCGCCATGATTGCCGCCATGACCACCGGGGAAATCATGCTACCAAGGATTAACCACGCCAGCACGCCGCCGAGAATTTCCGCCAGCCCAGAAATCCCCGCCCACAGAATTGCGGTGCGTTTAGACCCCGTTGCCGCGTAAACCGGGCCTGCAACCGCCAGACCTTCAGGAATATTGTGTAACGCAACGGCCAGTGCGATGCCAAAGCCCAGCTCCAGGTTGCTGCTCGCAGTGACAAAGGTGGCAATCCCTTCCGGGAAGTTATGCAGACTGATGCCGAGAGTGAGCAGAATGGCTGTGCGCTTGATCGATTTTGGCAACGGCTGCACCGATTTTTGCATTAAATCCTGCGGATGCGCATGCGGCAACATGCGGTCCAGACCAAAATAGCCCAGCAGACCAAAGATAAACATCCCGTAGCCCAGAACGGGGGACATTCCTTCGGCGGCTAATGCGGCAGGGAGCATCTCCATCAATGAGATGAGCAACATGATCCCCGCCGCAAATCCTAGCGAAAACGCCAGTAAGCGGTTCGAGGGTTTTTGCCCGAGAACGCCGAGAAACGCGCCAATAAACGTGGCTGCCCCCGCCAGTATGGTCAGAATGAGAGGTACTGACATCGACAACTCCTTATAAATCTTCACCTTCAGGCAGATCGTCAAAATAACTGATGATCATCATCATTGTTATCCGGGTTCTTACTCCGCCGAACAAGCGTATTGTGAGGATATCAAAATGACACCTTTAGTTAAGGATATCATCATGTCTTCAACACGTATGCCAGCATTGTTTTTAGGTCACGGTAGTCCGATGAACGTGCTGGAAGATAATTTGTATACCCGCAGCTGGCAGAAGTTGGGGATGACATTGCCACGCCCGCAAGCGATTGTGGTGGTTTCGGCTCATTGGTTTACCCGTGGAACAGGAGTGACCGCGATGGAGACGCCGCCCACGATTCATGATTTTGGTGGCTTCCCGCAGGCGCTGTACGACACCCATTATCCGGCTCCTGGATCACCGGCTTTGGCTCAGCGATTGGTTGAGCTGTTAGCGCCAGTGCCTGTCACACTGGATAAAGAAGCCTGGGGCTTTGACCACGGTTCCTGGGGTGTGCTGATTAAGATGTATCCTGACGCCGATATTCCGATGGTGCAGTTGAGTATCGACAGTAGCAAACCTGCCGCCTGGCATTTCGAAATGGGGCGCAAACTGGCAGCGCTGCGGGATGAAGGAATAATGTTGGTCGCCAGCGGTAACGTGGTGCACAACCTGCGTACGGTGAAGTGGCACGGTGATAGTTCACCGTATCCTTGGGCGATGTCGTTTAATGAGTATGTGAAAGCGAATCTGACGTGGCAAGGGCCGGTAGAGCAGCATCCTCTGGTGAATTATCTCGACCATGAAGGTGGCGCGTTATCGAACCCAACGCCAGAGCACTATCTGCCGTTGTTGTATGTCTTAGGTGCGTGGGATGGGCAGGAGCCAATTACCATTCCGGTCGATGGTATAGAAATGGGCAGTTTAAGTATGTTGTCGGTGCAGATAGGCTAATAATTACCGGATGGCGAGTGCCATCCGGTATCATGGCTTATTCAACAAAAATATGTGGATAAAACCGAGACATATCCTGGGTGATCAATGCACGGTCTTCACGAATGCCAATTCCGGCAGGTTGATCGTTCACCAGCCAGCTACCAATCAGCATATAGCTGTCGCCGAATTTCGGTAACGGGTGGAATTGCTGAACAATCATCCCTTCTTCGCCATACGGACCTTCCGCTGCTTCAATGGTTTTGCCGTTCTCAATGATCGACACGTTTGCGCCTTCACGGGAGAAGATCGGTTTAACCACATATTTTTCCATTTGCGGATGATCATCTTCCGCAAAATAAGCGGGCAGCAGGTTCGGGTGATTCGGGAACATCTCCCACAGTAGCGGTAGAAGCGCTTTGTTGGAGATAATGCTCTTCCACGCCGGTTCCAGCCAGCGTACGCCTGCATCCTCCAGCTTGGTGGAGAACATCTCACGCAACATAAATTCCCACGGATACAGCTTGAACAGGTTGGAAATCACCTGATCCTGTAAATCCGTGAACTGACCTTTTTCACCTAACCCGATATCGTCGATGTAGAGGAACTCGGTAGCGATTTCAGCTTCCGTCGCGCAGTCCTGCAAATACTGAATGGTTCCGCGATCTTCCACCGTGTCGCGACAGCAGGTGAGATGCAGCAACTGGAAGCCATACTGTTCACGCAGCTCAACGAAGCGATCGATCAGCTTTTCTTGCAAACTGTTAAACTGGTCGCTGCCCTCCGGCAAGTTACCGGCGTTAAGCTGATCTTCCAGCCAGATCCACTGAAAGAACGCCGCCTCGTATAGTGACGTTGGCGTATCGGCGTTATTTTCCAGAAGCTTAGGTTCGCCAGTGCCATCCCACGCCAGATCAAGACGCGAATAAAGCGATGGCTGGTGCGTCAGCCATGACTGGCGCACAAAACTCCAGGTGTGTTTTGGTATGCGGAATTTGGTCATCAGCTCATCGCTGGCGATCACTTTTTCCACCACTTTCAGGCACATCTGGTGCAGTTCGGCGGTGACTTCTTCCAGCTTTTCAACCTGAGCGAGGGTCAACTTGTAGTAAGCATCTTCACACCAGTACGGCTCGCCGTACATGGTGTGAAAATTGAAACCGTATTCGTGGGCTTTTTCGCGCCAGTCCGGGCGTTCGGTAATACTGACTCTTTCCATCGGTATCAGCCACCCATTGAACGAGAAGAGGTGCCGGTTGCGCTACGCTGCATAGTGCTTTGTTTGGCAACAGATTCACCAAAACCGCCACGGGTGACAGTAGTAGTGGTCGCCGGTTTTGGTGCCATTGCCGTCTTCGGTACGGTCATGGTGCGGCCTGGCTGGGCTGCGCCATAGTTTTTACCCGTCGCGTCGGTATATTTACCGTAAGCCGGGCTGGCTGGGTTTTTCGAGGAGAACAGCGGCTGCTGTGCAAATCCCGCGCCGCCGCCCATCAGACGCCCCATCATGTAACCGGCCATCAGCGGCATCCAGAAACTCCCGCTGGATTGCTGGGCCTGCGCCTGGTTTTCCGGTGCCATGCCAGCCTGGGCTGGTGCCTGCTGGCACTGACCTTCACCAAATTCAGCAACACAGTCTTCACGGGTGGCGTATTTCGGCGCAGTACGTTCGGCTTCTTTCAGCGCATTGTTGTACGCGGTGGTACATTCGGCGCTTTTGCCTGGGTTTGCAGCTGAACAGTCGTCAGCATTTTGATAGAGAGACACTGTTTCATCACTCTTTTCACAGCCCGCCAGCATAAAAACAGTGGCAACCGCGAGAGCGACTGGTGTCAGATGGCGTGCGCTCCAGTTTTTGCGGAACGATGCGTGGCGTATGGATTTTGTCCGTTTCATTTTTGTCTTCCGGGACCAGTGGTAAATACCCATCAGAATAGAGGATGGCTGGTCGAAATTGAAGCGAGAAGGGGGAAGAATGCGGCAGATAACCCGTATCTTTACGTTGCCTTACGTTCAGACGGGGCCGAAGCCCCGTCGTCGTCATCAGTTACGGAAAGGGTTATGACCGTTACTGGTGGTAGTGCGTGCGGATGTTTGCTGAACGACGGGTGCCGGGCTATCAGGCGCATAACCATCAGCAATAGCATTCTGTTCCGGCGTTTGCGGGGCAACGTTTTCCGGATTAGTGGAAACCGGTTTGCTCAGCGCATTGTTCAGTGCCAGCAGATCCTGCTCGTTCAACGTACCCAGGGCTGACTTAATATTCAGCTGATTAATCAGGTAGTTATAACGCGCATTCGCCAGCTCTTGCTTGGCGTTGTACAGCGTGGTGGTCGCATCCAACACATCAACAATGGTACGCGTACCGACCGAATAGCCCGCTTCCATCGCATCTAATGAGCTTTGAGCGGAAACTACGGCTTGTTTGTAGGCGTTAATGCTACTGATAGAAGCATTAATGTTGTTGAAGGAGGAACGTACGGTTTGCACGACGCTACGATGGGCGCTTTCCAGTTGCTCACTGGCACCAACAAAGTTGTACTGGGCCTGTTTCACCTGCGAGTTAACCATTCCGCCCTGATAAATCGGCAGCGAGAAGCTCAGGCCAACTTTGTTCTGGCCCATATTGCTATCGTCATACTGGGTACCAGCGGCACCTCGGGTTTTCGAACCGCTATATGAGGTGTCAGAAATCCCGGTAGAAGCCGTTAAATCCAGAGTCGGTAAGTGACCATCCTGCGCCTGGCGAATTTGCTCGCGTGCCAGGTCCTGGCTCAAGCGCGCCTGTAACAACGACAGGTTGCGTTTTTCGGCTTCTTTCAGCAGCGTGTTAACCGGCTGTGGTTTGTCGGTTTTAAAGTTTTCGACATTCAGCGCAGCCAGTTCCGGATAGTAGTTACCGGTGATCTGGCGCAGCTGCTCTACCGCGTTATCAAGGTTATTACGTGCGGTCACTTCGTTCGCCAGCACGGTATCGTACTGTGCGCGGGCGTTCTGCACGTCGGTGATCGCTACCAGGCCCACGTTAAAACGTTGGGTGGTTTGATCTAATTGACGGTAGATCGCTTCTTTTTGTGCCTGTGTATAGGAAAGAACGTCAATAGCATTCAACACGTTGAAATAAGCGGTCGCGGTGTTGAGGATCAAGGTTTGCTGATCGGTCTGATACGTGACGTCCTGAATCCCTGCTGCTTTTTCCTGCAGCGTTAACGCACGCCATTTCGACATATCAAAAATGGATTGAGTTAACTGCAAGGACGCACTGGTCGCGTTAGAGTTGATGCCGTTCGCGTCGCGGTAGCCGTTGCTATAGGTGTAATCTGCACCTAAACCTAGCTGTGGCAGTAATGGACTGCGCGCTTCATTAATTTTTTCAAAGGCAGCATCACGATCGGCGGCAGACTTACGCAATTCCGGGTTACTAAGGCGTGCTTGCTGATAAACTTGCATCAGGTTCTCGGCCTGGCTCAACGAACTGAACCCAGAGAGGCTCAGGCCGATAAGAATGGGGAGCAATTTCTTCATTTGCATTCCTTGTGGTGAAGCAGTATTTAGCGCGATCAAACTGTAAAATTATTGCGGATTCTAGCAGAAGCCGCTACCGCAAAAGGTTGGCGTTACGTGCCATAGGGCGTTAATGTGCCTCAATTTAACACATACTGCTCAAACGGCAGTCAAACGTCGCTGAAATTCACATTTAATTCACTATTAGTGCCAGGACATTAACAATGCTTAAGCCAGACAACCTGCCCGTTACATTTGGCAAAAACGATGTAGAAATTATTGCACGAGAAACACTTTATCGCGGCTTTTTTTCATTAGATCTTTATAGATTTCGTCATCGTCTATTCAACGGGCAAATGAGTCATGAGGTACGGCGGGAAATTTTTGAGCGCGGTCACGCCGCAGTCTTGCTACCCTTTGACCCAGTGCGTGATGAAGTTGTGCTGATTGAGCAGATTCGGATTGCCGCGTACGACACCAGCGAAACCCCCTGGCTACTGGAGATGGTTGCCGGGATGATTGAAGAGGGTGAAAGTGTGGAAGATGTTGCCCGTCGCGAAGCGATTGAAGAGGCGGGACTGATAGTCAAACGGACCAAACCGGTGTTAAGTTTCCTGGCAAGCCCGGGGGGCACCAGTGAGCGTTCGTCAATTATGGTGGGCGAAGTGGACGCCACGACCGCAAGCGGTATTCACGGTCTGGCTGATGAAAACGAAGATATTCGCGTTCATGTGGTAAGCCGGGAACAGGCATACCAGTGGGTAGAAGAGGGGAAAATCGACAACGCAGCGTCGGTCATCGCTTTGCAATGGCTGCAGCTGCATCATCAAGCGTTAAAAAATGAGTGGGCATAAATGAAGCGTTACACACCTGACTTTCCTGAAATGATGCGCCTGTGCGAGATGAACTTTTCACAATTGCGCCGTTTGTTACCGCGCAATGACGCACCCGGCGAAACTGTAAGCTATCAGGTGGCAAACGCACAATATCGGCTGACGATTGTGGAATCGACCCGATACACTACCCTGGTGACAATAGAACAGACTGCGCCCGCGATCAGTTACTGGAGCCTTCCGTCAATGACGGTGCGTCTGTATCATGACGCGATGGTGGCTGAAGTGTGTTCAAGCCAGCAGATTTTTCGCTTCAAAGCGCGGTATGATTATCCTAATAAAAAGTTGCATCAACGCGACGAAAAGCATCAAATTAACCAGTTTTTAGCGGACTGGTTGCGATACTGTTTAGCACATGGAGCGATGGCGATTCCGGTTTACTAGCGTCGTGAAACCTAAGGACACCATTTGGAAAGCCTGTTAACCCTTCCTCTGGCTGGTGAGGCCAGAGTCAGGATTTTACAAATTACCGACACTCACCTGTTTGCGCAAAAGCACGAAGCCCTGTTAGGGGTAAACACCTGGGAAAGCTACCAGGCGGTGCTGGAGGCGATTCGGCCACACCAGCACGAATTCGACCTGATTGTCGCGACAGGTGATTTAGCGCAGGATCAATCCTCTGCGGCCTATCAGCATTTCGCTGAAGGCATCGCAAGTTTTCGTGCGCCCTGCGTCTGGCTGCCGGGCAACCACGATTTCCAGCCCGCGATGTACAGCGCGTTACAGGATGCGGGTATCTCCCCGGCGAAGCGGGTGTTTATTGGTGAGCAATGGCAAATCCTGTTGCTGGATAGCCAGGTGTTTGGCGTGCCGCACGGTGAGCTGAGCGAGTTTCAGCTTGAGTGGCTGGAACGTAAACTGGCCGATGCGCCAGAACGCCATACGTTGCTGCTGCTGCATCATCATCCGCTACCTGCGGGTTGTAGTTGGCTTGATCAACACAGCCTGCGTAACGCGGGCGAACTGGATACCGTGCTGGCGAAGTTTCCGCACGTCAAATACTTGCTGTGCGGTCATATTCATCAGGAGCTGGATCTCGACTGGAACGGTCGCCGCCTGCTGGCAACGCCGTCGACCTGTGTGCAGTTTAAGCCGCACTGTTCCAACTTTACGCTGGACACCATCGCGCCCGGCTGGCGTACTCTCGAGTTACATGCTGATGGCACGCTGACCACCGAGGTGCATCGCCTGGCGGACACACGTTTCCAACCTGATACCGCTTCAGAAGGCTACTGATGTCTACGCTTCTTTATTTACACGGTTTCAACAGCTCGCCGCGCTCTGCAAAAGCGAGCTTGTTAAAAAACTGGTTGGCGGAACATCACCCTGACGTAGAGATGATCATTCCGCAGTTGCCGCCGTATCCTTCCGATGCGGCAGAACTGCTGGAATCCATTGTCCTGGAACATGGCGGCGATTCGCTGGGTATTGTCGGTTCGTCACTGGGGGGATATTACGCCACCTGGTTGTCGCAATGTTTTATGCTGCCCGCAGTGGTGGTAAACCCGGCGGTACGCCCGTTTGAACTGCTGACGGACTATCTCGGTCAGAACGAGAACCCCTACACCGGGCAGCAATATGTGCTAGAGTCACGCCATATTTACGATCTCAAAGTCATGCAGATTGACCCGCTGGAAGCGCCGGATTTGATCTGGCTGCTGCAACAGACGGGAGATGAAGTGCTGGATTACCGCCAGGCGGTGGCGTACTACGCTTCCTGCCGCCAGACTGTCATAGAAGGCGGCAACCACGCATTCACGGGCTTCGAAGATTATTTCAACCCGATCGTCGATTTTCTTGGTCTGCACCATCTCTGACGATCAACTCGAATTGCTAACTTAAACCATGACGCAAACTTATAACGCTGATGCCATTGAGGTACTCACCGGGCTTGAGCCGGTTCGCCGCCGTCCGGGGATGTATACCGATACCACTCGCCCTAACCATTTGGGGCAAGAAGTTATTGATAACAGTGTCGATGAAGCACTGGCGGGTCACGCAAAACGCGTGGATGTAATCTTACATGCTGACCAGTCGTTAGAAGTGATTGACGATGGGCGCGGGATGCCGGTGGATATTCACCCGGAAGAGGGTGTACCGGCGGTTGAACTGATTCTTTGCCGTCTGCATGCAGGCGGTAAATTCTCTAACAAAAACTACCAGTTCTCTGGCGGCCTGCATGGCGTGGGGATTTCGGTAGTTAACGCCCTGTCGAAGCGCGTAGAAGTTAACGTACGCCGCGATGGTCAGGTTTATAACATCGCCTTTGAAAATGGCGAAAAGGTGCAGGATTTACAGGTTGTCGGCACTTGCGGTAAGCGCAATACCGGTACCAGCGTGCACTTCTGGCCGGATGAAACCTTCTTTGACAGCCCGCGTTTTTCTGTTTCACGCCTGACACATGTGCTGAAAGCCAAAGCGGTACTGTGCCCTGGTGTTGAGATCACTTTTAAAGATGAGATCAACAACACCGAACAGCGCTGGTGCTATCAGGACGGTCTGAATGATTACCTGGCGGAAGCGGTAAACGGTTTACCGACGCTGCCAGAAAAACCGTTTATCGGTAATTTCGCTGGCGATACTGAAGCGGTGGACTGGGCGCTACTGTGGCTGCCGGAAGGCGGTGAACTGCTGACCGAAAGCTACGTCAACCTGATCCCAACGATGCAGGGCGGTACCCATGTTAATGGCCTGCGTCAGGGCCTGCTGGACGCGATGCGTGAGTTCTGTGAATACCGCAACATTCTGCCGCGCGGTGTAAAGCTGTCGGCGGAAGATATCTGGGATCGCTGCGCCTATGTGCTGTCAGTAAAAATGCAGGATCCGCAGTTTGCTGGGCAGACCAAAGAACGTCTCTCTTCGCGTCAGTGCGCGGCATTTGTTTCTGGCGTGGTGAAAGATGCCTTCATCCTGTGGCTGAACCAGAACGTTCAGGCGGCGGAGCTGCTGGCGGAGATGGCGATTTCCAGCGCCCAGCGTCGTATGCGTGCGGCTAAAAAAGTGGTGCGTAAAAAGCTGACCAGCGGCCCGGCGTTGCCTGGCAAACTGGCTGACTGTACCGCACAGGACCTTAATCGTACCGAGCTGTTCCTTGTGGAAGGTGACTCCGCAGGCGGATCTGCCAAGCAGGCGCGCGATCGCGAATATCAGGCTATCATGCCACTGAAAGGTAAGATCCTTAACACCTGGGAAGTCTCCTCCGACGAAGTGCTGGCTTCGCAGGAGGTGCACGATATTTCGGTAGCGATCGGTATCGATCCTGACAGCGACGATCTGAGCCAGCTTCGTTACGGCAAAATCTGTATCCTCGCGGATGCGGACTCTGATGGTCTGCACATTGCCACGCTGCTCTGCGCTTTGTTTGTAAAACACTTCCGCGCATTGGTGAAACACGGTCACGTTTACGTTGCACTGCCACCGCTCTACCGTATTGACCTCGGGAAAGAGGTTTATTACGCGCTGACGGAAGAAGAGAAAGAGGGCGTACTTGAGCAATTAAAACGCAAGAAAGGCAAGCCGAACGTTCAGCGTTTTAAAGGTCTGGGGGAAATGAACCCGATGCAATTGCGCGAAACCACGCTTGATCCGAACACTCGCCGTCTGGTGCAGCTGACTATCGATGATGAAGACGATCAGCGTACTGACGCGATGATGGATATGCTGCTGGCGAAGAAACGCTCGGAAGATCGCCGCAACTGGTTGCAAGAGAAAGGCGACATGGCGGAGATTGAGGTCTGATAATCCTCCCGCCAGAAGAATAAAACATAGCCCGGTATACAAGTGTATACCGGGCTTTTTTGATCAAAATTCCATTTTCACCGTGAATTGCACTTCACGCGGATCGCCAATCTGATTCCCCAGATTATTTGTGGCGATGGAAGAGGTGTAATACGTTTTATCAAACAGGTTTTTGACGTTTAATTGCAGTGTGACCGGATACTGCAATTTCATTTTGTATGCGGCGAAGGCATCGGCAACGAAATAGCCTGGCAGATAATAGTCAGCCCCATTGGTTGCCGAACGACGGCTTACGCCATGTCCACCACCGCCAAACGTCAGTGTGTTATTGCCTGGCATGTTATGAATGTCATAGGTCAGGAATAGCGAACCGGTATGACGAGGAACATTCGGCAATGGTTTCCCTGCATAATCAGGATCTTCCAGAACCTTAGCATCGGTATAGCCGTAGCTGGCAATGATATTAATGTTTTCAGTTAATGCTCCCGCAAGGTCGACTTCTACCCCTCTTGAACGAACGCGGCCTGCCGTTTTGGCGATGGTTTCATCACCAATACTTTCGGTATACAACACGTTACGTTTATGGATATCAAACAGCGCAATATCTGCGGTGATACCATCGAACAGCTCGAATTTTGCCCCGACTTCGTAAGCATTAGATGATTCCGGTGGAAGATCTCCGATGTAGCTGGCAATTGACGATTGCGGCATAAATGTTTGCGAATAATTAGCAAATAAGGATACCGATGGCGTCAGTTTGTAGACTAACCCCAGTTTGGGCGTCCATTGTTCATCGCGGCTGTCAGTATTGACATTAAAAGGACGGCCTTTACCCGCATACTGCGTGTAATACTGATAGCGGATCCCGGCGACGGCAATCCAGTTATCGGTCAGATAGAGCGCGTCCTGTGCATAAGCTGAGTAGCTCTCCTGTTTGATCGTCTGATCGCTGTCCGACGCCGAGACAGTTGTGCATTTGCTGGTATTGCCGTAAACAGGGTTGTAGATATTGAAATCTTTAGCGTTTTTACAGCGAATCATATCTGTGCGCAGAAGATCATAATATTCATATGACACCCCACCCAGAATCTCATTATAGAACCCAGCAATATCAACATTCCCTTGCAGATCCGCGCGAGTAGAATGCATACGCTGGGTAGATCCCTGAGTTGCATCAACACGCCGTGTCAGCGTTCCTGTCGTTGCATCATACGCGGTAACGCGAGCCTGATTGTCGCTGTATTTATCCTGGCTGTAGCTGTAATCAAAGCGCGCTGTCCACTGGCTATTGAGATGATATTCTGCGTTGAGTTGCGCCAGATCGGACTGACCATCTGTAATATTAAACGGTTCGTCAAAACGTATTTTTCGATCAACGTTTACGGGCTGTTTCGTCGTAAGGTCGAAAATCGTTCCACGATCGAACGGAGTTTTATAGTCCCGATGGGAATAGAGCATGGTTACTGTTGCATTATCACCAAACCAGGTGAGTGACGGGGCAATAAATGTACTGCGCTCTTTACCGAAGTTTCGCCAGTAATCTTCATCCTGCACTTCCCCCGTCAGGCGGTATGCCAGCTGAGTGCCTTCAATGGGACCTGTGATATCAAGTTGCCCAGTGCCTCCGCCAAAACTGGAGGACGTGGCTGAGACAGAACCATGGAATGTTTTTTCCGGGCGCTTGGTCACGACGTTAATCAATCCACCAGGATCGAGAATGCCATACAGCGTGGAGGCCGGACCTTTTAGCACTTCCACACGTTCTGTGGCGGCGTTGAAACTGCGAGGAAATACAGTTCGCAGGCCGTTGGTCATGATGGAGCCATCCCGGTTAGCACCAAATCCACGACGTACAAAGGCGTCCTGAGTTCCGCCTAATGTATTGGTCTGTACCACGTTACTGACGTTATAAAGCGCTTCATCCAGCGTCGTCGCATTCTGATCTTCCAGAACCTGATCGCTAACCGTATTGACCACCTGCGGGATATCCAGCATCGGCATATCGGTTAATGTCGCCGTGGAAGTGCTCAGAGGTTGATAACCATCGGTCGCCTCAGTTGCGGTATTTGCATCCGCTGTAACAGTGATTGTTTCGCCATCTTTGGTCGTTGCAGTGTCGGTTGCATGAATCATTGGTGCTGCAAAGAGCAGTGAAAAGAGCGCCCGACCTTTGATTCCTGAGAATGAAGGTGTGAACTTAGCCATTTAGTCTGTTATCCCAAAAACTCACGGATTGTCGTGAGTGAAAATTGTTTCTTGTTGCTCACTAAGCACTATCCGTTTGTTATTTCACCATCGGATATGTAATTGAGAATCATTCAACCATGCGGTGATGTAGTAGTAAATGAGAAATAACAAAAAATTGCTACATGTGTTTTTATGAGAGGTTAATGCAATTCAACTGATGGTAATTTATTAATATTTAATGGTTTTATTTTTATCTTTAAAAATATTTCACCTGTTATTTACCTTGTTTTTGTATGGCTTTTAACTTCTTGACTACTACATTTTGTGGCGTCAAACTCTCAAAGGAGAATGAGTTTTATTTTTGTTTGTCTTTGATTAAGTTGGCGTACACGTGGCACATAACGCAAAAGGGCAGGGGCTGATCCTCGACAATGTTTCTGCCGGGTATCACAAGAAAATCATTGTTGATGGTGTTTCTTTCTCCGTTCCCACAGAAAAAATGACCGTTCTGGTTGGGGCAAACGGCTGTGGAAAGTCGACGTTGCTCAGCACCATTGCACGTATCTTGCAACCTATGGGCGGCTCGATATTGCTGGATGGTAAAGCGATTCACGAGCAACCAACGAAAGCGTTATCCCGTAGACTTGGGATCTTGCCGCAGTCGCCATTATTGCCGGAGGGCTTAACCGTTTATGAACTGGTGTCGCGTGGGCGTTTTCCCTGGCAGAATTTCATTCGTCAATGGAGCGACGCCGACGAGCAGGCGGTAGAAGAGGCCCTGAAATTAACCGGTACGCAGGAGTTTGCACATTTACCTGTTGAAAAACTTTCTGGTGGGCAGCGCCAGCGTTGCTGGATTGCGATGGTGTTGGCGCAAAAGACGCCTTATATCCTGCTGGATGAACCCACAACCTGGCTTGATTTACGTTATCAGGTTGAAATTCTTGAGTTATTACATGATTTAACGCGTCATCACGGGCGTACAGTCGTCGTGGTGTTGCATGATCTGAATTTTGCCGTCAATTATGGTGATACGTTGATATTTTTACGCCAGGGGAAAGTGGTGCGTGTGTTGAATGAGGGGGAGCATTGCACGCCTGAGCTGGTAAAAGCTGTCTTTGACGTTGATGTTCACGCATCAATAAATCCTCTGACGGGAAAGCCGTTCTTCATGCCGTTTCGTGGTGTAGAAAAAGTATGATGCGCACAGGGCTGGTTACTGTAATTTTCCTCGCCTTACTGCTGGTGGGATGCGTGGTATATCCAGGGATTGGTGCCCGATTTATTGCACCACAAACGGTGTTGCAGGCATTTCTTCATTTTGATCCGCAAAACTTCGATCACAACGTAATTGTAAGACTCCGTTTGCCGCGTTTAGCGGCAGCATTGCTTACCGGTGCTTCTCTTGGAGTTGCTGGTGCTTTGTTGCAGGCTGTCATTCGTAACCCATTGGGGGAGCCACATATTTTAGGCTTAAATGCCGGAGCCGCTCTTGCTGTCGTTGCTGCCAGTGCGCTTGGGCTGGCCTTTCCGGTTGGACGCCCACTGCTGGCATCTACGGGCGGCGCGTTATTGTTCCTGTTGATATTGCTGCTTTCCTCCGCAGGGCGTTCAGGGTTAACGCCAATGAAAGTTACTTTATGTGGCGTGGCGCTATCGGCGTTCGTGTCCTCAATAACGGCTGCAATCCTGATTCTTGACGAACAAACACTGCTGGCGATGCGGACATGGCTAGCAGGTGATTTAGCGGGGCAGGATTGGGCGACGCTGGGTACGTCCGCCTGGTTTTCTCTGGGGGGGGTTGTGTTAGCCATTTACCTTGCGCCCTCTCTTAACATGTTGGCACTGGGTGATCGCATGGCGCAGGGGCTGGGCGTCTCGGTACTCCGCACGCGAACATTCACTCTGCTTGCGATCGCGTTGCTCTGTGGCGCAGCCGTATCGATTGCTGGCCCCATTGGTTTTGTCGGTCTGCTAGTACCGCAGATTGTCAGGCGTCTGGTATCAGCGGATCTGCGCGTTCTGCTCCCTCTTTCAGCTTGTGTCGGCGCGCTTTTGTTATTACTGGCAGATATTATTGCTCGGACGCTTTTCACGCCCCATGAGTTAGCGACCGGTGTCATGACGGCGTTAGTTGGTGCGCCTGTTTTTGTCATTATGGCGACGAGGATGTTCAAATGAGTCGGATAATGAACGTCGGGCTACGTCCACTACGTGTTGGTAAGTTTTCGACACTGGTACGCCCTAAAAATCTGGTGTTGCTTGGTGGGCTGTTTCTGTTTGCGGTTGGAATACTGATATTCGGTCTGATGCATGGTTCTTTTTCTGTCCCGGCATCGGAAGTAGGACGAGCGTTGTTTGCTCCAGAAAACGTAAGCACAGACGCACGTTATATTGTGCAGGATATTCGCTTGCCGAGAGTCATCATGGCATTGCTATGCGGAGCCATGTTAGGTATGGCGGGGGCCGCGATGCAATCCATTGCGCGTAACGGCCTTGCCGATCCTGGTTTAATCGGCGTCAAAGAAGGATGTAGCGTGGCGGTGCTGTGGCTGATTTTCCAGTTTCCAATGCTGGGAATGTTCTGGCGTCCAGTGGCTGGTCTTGCTGGTGGCTTGTTGGTGGCTTTAATCGTGATTTTTTGTGCGCGCGATATTTCCCGCCCGCGATTTGTTCTGATTGGTATTGGTGTTTCCTGGTTTTTCGCCGCCGGTATCGGTGTATTTATGACCACTGCAGATGTTCGAGATGTACAAACTGCATTGATGTGGTTATCGGGAAGCCTGCATGCAGCTAACTGGATGTTAGTCGGTATTTCAGCCTGTTGGATGTTGCCAGCCGCTCTTTTATTGCTGTTCACCGCCAGGACGGCGGATATCGCTCTGCTTGGTCATCAGGTTGCAACCGGGTTAGGGGTGAATAGTTCTCGTCTGGCGTTGTTACGTGTCGCCGCACCAATAATCCTGACAGCCGTCTGCGTTTCGTGTGTTGGTAACATCGGTTTTGTCGGATTGATAGCACCCCATATATCACGTTTTATTCTACGTGGCGGGCAGACGACATTACTGCTGGGGAGCGCCGTATCGGGGGCGTTGTTAGTCATCCTGGCGGATAGCATTGGTCGTTTGGCTTTTTTGCCTTTGCAACTGCCTGCCGGAATCATTATTTCATTGATTGGTGGACCATTCTTTTTGCTACTGCTCTGGCAGCGCAGGAACAGTTTTTAATGGGAGTTATATGCGTTTATTTTTTTCTCTGCTGATACTGTTGTCATTCTTTGCCCGCGCGACAGAACCTGTTCAGGTCTTTACTGATGATTTAGGGCGCAAAGTCACTGTTCCTGCTCATCCAAAGAGAATTGTCTCTTTACACGATCTTGATATCACTATTCCTCTGATTGAGCTCGGTGTACCTCCTGTCGCCAGCCACGGGCGAACCCGGCCTGACGGTAGCCATTTCATTCGATCAGGCGCGTTATTGACAGGTGTCGACTTTGATAATTCATCGATCGCTTTTATTGGCACCGCTGATATTGATATTGAAGCGATTGTGGCGGCAAAACCTGACCTGATCATCACAGAACCGACCCGTAATACGCCCATTGAACAACTGGAAAAAATTGCGCCCACGGTGAGCATTGATCATCTCAAAGGCGGCGCGCCAGAAATCTACCGCAAGCTGGCAGAACTTACAGGAACGCAGTCGCAGCTGGCGATACTTGAACGCCGCTATCAGGCACAAATCAATGCGCTGAAGGCGACGCTGGACAGCCAAAAAATAACGGTATCGGTGATTCAGGCAAATCAGGGAAAAATTAATGTGATGCATAGCTATCATTCGCTGGGGCGGGTATTACGCGATGCTGGTTTTCGCTTTCCGCCGCTGATTGAGAGCATTCCTGAAGGTGGGCGAATGGATGTGAGCGCAGAGCGTTTACCTGAACTGGATGCCGATTTTGTTTTTGCAACCTGGCGCGGTGACACCGGTGGTAAACCTCAGGATGAGCTGGCAGCAATGGAAAAAGTCATGCCGGGATGGTGTCAGTTTCTGACGGCCTGTCGTTCCGGGCGCTATGTGCTGATTTCTCGTGAAGAGGCGATTTCTAACTCCTTTGCATCTCTGGGGCTGATGGCTGCGCAGATACAATCACAAATTGCGGGACGACCTCTACCGGAGGCTAAATGATCCAGAAAGACAAAACGCGGGTTGATATTTATGGTGAGCGTTTTCGCACTCGCGCGAGTCAGTTAACGCCTGGGTTAAGAGCTGTCGCAAGCTACATTAATGAGCATCGTGAAGTGGTACTCGAGCAAACGGCGATGGAAATTGCGGCCACGTTGAACACTTCCGATGCCACAGTTATCAGGGCTATACAGGCTCTGGGGTTTGCCGGGCTGCGTGATCTGAAACGCACTCTGGAACAGTGGCTTGGTCCAGCCCTTAGTTCCAGCGAAAAGATGTCTACGACGGTGAGTAACTTGACGAGCGATGTTAACACCGCAATCGACTTTGTTCTTGAAGGGCATTTGTATACTTGTAATGTCCTGTCAGAGCCTGAAAACCGCCACGCGCTTGCGCAAGCTGTAGCGTTGTTGGTGCAGGCACGGCAAGTCGCTATTTTTGGCATTGGCGCTTCGGGTATCCTGGCGGACTATACCGCACGACTATTCAACCGCATAGGTTTGCCTGCCACGGCACTAAACCGTACGGGTATTGGCCTTGCCGAGCAACTGATCGCGCTTCAACGTGGCGATGTTCTGATCATGATGGCGCAAAAATCTGCGCACCGGGAAGGGCTGACAACGCTTCGTGAGGCGAGGCGGCTGGGGATCCCTGTTATTTTGCTGACAAACGCGCTGGATTCACGTTTTAGCAAAGACGCCAGTATCGTGATTCATGTTCCGCGCGGGGATGAAAAGGGGAAAACGCCACTACATGGTACGGTATTGTTGTGCCTGGAAATGATTGTTTGGTCGGTGGCTTCCGCAGTGCCGCAGCGTGCGGTTAAAACCATTAAGCGAATTAACGATTTCCATCGAGGACTGAAAACGGGAAGAAAGAATGGCTAATCTGGGCTGAGACCGGTAGCAGCACCGGCCTCTTTTTAGAAATGTCAAAGCCCCGGCTGCAGGATACGAATATTCATCTCCAGCACGTCACCTTTTACGGCTTCGCTATATGCTTTCATGTGCGGGGTTTGCAGATGCGCTTCAAGATGCGCGATGCTTTCCCACTGCTCAATCATCACGATAGAATCCGGTGCCATAGACTGGAAACTCACGCCAGCAGCGCAATCCACCATTGGCGCATAGCCGTGGCAACCTTCTTCTTTCAGTACGGTTGGAACAATTTTAGCAAACTGATCCAACACTGCCTGACGGTGATGTTGACCAGGACGAGTACGGATTTCTGCGATTACTGTAATCATGGTTAACTCCTTCTAAAGCCAGAGCTCTAGTTAACCAAAAATTTCCACAAGATGCTTGCGATATTCTTCAGTATAGCGGGGAACATCAGGCATTTTTATCACGTCATTAGCGATAAATGTCGGCAGCGGTTCCATGCCAAGGAATTGGTTTGCTTTATGGAACGGCAGATACACACCGTCAACGCCAACGCCGTGGAAGAACTGATCTTTTTCGGTGAAGGCTTCCATTGGTGCGTTCCAGGTCAGAGAAAGCATATATTTTTTGCCCTGTACCAGGCCGCCGGAACCGTATTTTTTCGACGGATCTTTGCGGGTACGACCATCGCTGGCGTACAGCGTGCCGTGACCTTCGGTGAATACATCATCAATGTATTTTTTCACTGTCCACGGCGCGCCCATCCACCAGCCTGGCATCTGCCAGATCACCACATCAGCCCAGAGAAAGTTTTGTACTTCCGCTTTGACATCGTAGTCGCTGTCGGCGCGAACGATGTGGACATCATGCCCGAGGTCGCGCAGCGTGCCATCCGCGACTTCGGTCAGGGTGTCGTTCAGTTGGCCATTGGAGTGGGCGAATTTTTTCGCGCCGTTGATAATCAGGATGTTGCTCATTTTTTAACCTCAAGGTGAGACGTTTGTCGACTATAGTACGTCACAGAGCGGTACGGTGAAATTAGCAAAATGTGCAAAGTCTTTTGCTAATTTAGCAAAAGTCTTACCCTTACCAGCTCACCTTCGCCTCAAATCCACCTTGTTCCGCATTCCCAAACTCAACATTCATGCCATGCAATTTGGCGATTCGCTGGACAATCGATAGCCCAAGTCCACTGCCGGTAGCGGTTTGTCCGGGTGGGCGATAGAAGCGTTCGCCAATTCTCGCCAGTGCCTCTGGCGTCACACCGGGGCCGTTATCCCTCACGATGAAACTATCGGCATTCAGCGTGACGTCCACCACGCTGCCCTGTGGATTGTAACGCACGGCGTTATCCAGAAGGTTTCGTACCAACAAACTTAGCAACAGCGGTTGTCCGGTGCGTTTGATGCCGTGGGCATTGAGTGTCAGTCGTACGTCAATTTTCGCCTGCTGCGCCGTGTGGTAAATATCCATCACCGACGATTGCAGGAGATCTTCAAGCGGGATCTCCGCGACGTCCTGAAGGTTATCCAGTGAGTCCAGCCGCGATAGCGTGAGCAGTTGATCAACCAGACGAGTAGCGCGATCGATTCCGGAATGTAATTGAAGCAGCGCTTTTTTCCGCGCCTGCGGATCATCGTCAGAGAGCTGCGCAACTTCGGTTTGCACTTTCAGCGCCGTTAACGGGCTACGTAGTTCGTGAGCTGCGTCGGAGGTAAAGCGTCGTTCACGAACCATCATCGCATGTGTGCGGGCGAACAGTTGATTCAACGACTCAACCAGTGGACGCACTTCGCTGGGTACGCCCGTCGCGTTTAGTGGTTTTTCCGAGTCAGGGTCACGCATACGTAGTGCCAGCGCCAGTTTGTTCAGCGGCGCGAGTTCACGACCCAGTAGTACCATCATGATGATTAACATAATCGGCAGTGCGACAAGCCACGGGATCAATTGCCCGGCAACAATCGCCAGCGCCATGTCTTCACGGTATTCCCATTCCTGACCAACAACGATGCGATATTTGCCATCAGGTGAGGTCATCCAGACAAAACGCCAGGGATCGTCTTCACCGACCAGTTGCCCGTCAGCAAAACCTTCCCGTTGATAGCTATAGGGAATATCTTCTCCGTTATCGCCATCATTAAGGACCATTCTGCCGTCGTGGGTAAAGATGGCAAAGGTCAGCGCATCGTCATCAACATGACCGTGTTTTAATTTATTTGGCGTCTGTGCCATGCGATCTGCCGCGTTGATTTCGTTGAGATCGAGCGTACTTAACCGCTTGGCAAACAGCATCAGTTGGGTGTCGAACAACTCATCGACGTTATCCGTTGTTTGTTTCCAGGCGACAAAGCTGGAAAGCAGCCAGGTCACTGAGGCCAGAATTAAAAAGATTAGCGTCAGCCTGACTCGCAGACTAAGACGTTGGGTAAATTTCATTTCTCACCTAATGTGTAGCCAATACCATGAACGGTACGAATAAAATCACTGCCGAGTTTGCGTCGCAGATGATGCACATGCACTTCAACGGCATTACTGGTGACCTCTTCGTCCCAGGTATACAGTTTCTCTTCAATCAGTTTGCGCGGCAGTACCCGACCAGCGTTACGCATCAGTAATTCCAGCAGGGCAAATTCTTTTGGTTTCAGCGTTAAGGGTTCACCAGCCAGCGTGGCGATACGTTTGCCGGGGTCGAGCATGACGTTACCGTGGCGCAGTTCGTTGCTGGCCTGGCCGTTGGTTCGGCGCATCAGAGCTTCCAGCCTGGCGGCGACTTCTATCAACGCAAAAGGTTTACACAGATAATCGTCAGCTCCCAGACGCAGCCCCTCTACACGTTCCGCTAACGCATCGCGCGCGGTCAGGATCAGTATCGGCTCACGCTGACCTTTTTCTCGCCATTCGCGCAAAATATCGCGACCATCCATGCCTGGTAAGGTTAAATCCAGGATCACCGCATCATAAGGCGCACTATATAGCGCCTCTTTTCCCTGACGACCTTGTGTAAACCAGTCGACGCTAAAACCCATTTTACTAAGGCCCGTTTTGATGCCGTCGCCAATCAGCATGTCATCTTCTATCAGTAAAATTCGCATTTTTTCATCCCTGCGATAACCGTATTTGCTGCCAGTAAACCGTGTTGTAACGCGCTCTGTACAGCATTAAATTTTATTTTTTTCCCTTAAGAAGTTGTTAAGGACTATCTTGTTAAATGCTCGGAAACAGACATTAAAGGGAGTAATAAACATGAAAAAATTCGCAGCAGTAATCGCAGTAATGGCCCTGTGCAGCGCACCGGTGATGGCAGCAGAGCAGGGCGGTTTTTCTGGCCCATCGGCAACGCAAAGTCAGGCCGGAGGATTCCAGGGGCCGAACGGCAGCGTAACGACCGTAGAAAGCGCAAAATCCCTGCGTGACGACACCTGGGTAACCCTGCGCGGCAATATCGTTGAACGCATCTCTGACGATCTCTACGTGTTCAAAGATGCCAGCGGTACTATCAATGTTGATATCGACCACAAACGCTGGAACGGCGTGACGGTGACGCCGAAAGATACGGTTGAGATCCAGGGGGAAGTCGATAAAGACTGGAACTCTGTTGAAATTGACGTCAAACAGATCCGCAAAGTAAATCCGTAATTGTTACCGCTCCCGGGACGCGTTCCCGGGAATAATTTCGCAGGGAGGCAAAATGACAAACCTGACACTGGATGTAAACATTATCGATTTCCCATCAATCCCTGTGGCGATGTTGCCGCACCGCTGTAGCCCTGAGTTGCTCAACTACAGCGTGGCGAAATTTATCATGTGGCGTAAAGAGACGGGGCTTTCTCCTGTTAACCAAAGCCAGACTTTTGGCGTCGCCTGGGATGACCCTGCCACCACCGCACCGGAAGCGTTTCGCTTTGATATCTGCGGCAGCGTTAGCGAACCGATCCCCGATAATCGTTATGGTGTGAGTAATGGTGAACTTACCGGTGGACGTTATGCTGTGGCCCGCCATGTTGGCGAGCTGGACGATATTTCACACACGATATGGGGCATCATTCGCCACTCGCTACCTGCAAGCGGCGAGAAAATGCGTAAAGCACCGATTCTGTTTCACTACACCAATCTTGCCGAAGGGATGACAGAGCTGCGACTGGAAACGGATGTTTATGTACCGTTAGCGTGATGGAGAATCTTTACCGGAGTGTGAGCCAAATCACTCGCGATAAGTTTGAGCTAACAATGCCACAGGCGTATTGTTGTCGGGCTTATAATTTCTCCGGTAAGGAATACCATGTATACGCGAAATTTATTATCCGGTGCGCCGTAAGCCGTCTCGAGGGTACCCATGAGCAGGCCGCACTTATGGCAGGAGGCGCGGGGCACAGGTGGAGACACTGCTAAGCTGGGCTGAACCGTATACTTACAGACGACTACTTTGATGCTTTAGGCTTCCCTGGACTCGCATAACCTCAACTTCTCGAATCGCCCGGTGCGGACCCGCATGCCGAGTGGTGTGGCATGGGCGCAACCTTGTGTTGCCCCCTATGCCGATCAAGTCTACAGCAAAGAGTTGTATATCAAGGCACATTGATGCCTTTATCGCCGTCGGAGCACGTCCGGCGGCGCTATTCACGCTGATCTCCTGTGACTCGACGCGGCAGATAATGTAGTATCTCCGGCAATATTGCCCCTTTGAAGGCTGGCGAATAAGTTGAGGAATCAGAATTAATGAGCGATATGGCAGAGCGCCTTGCGCTACATGAATTTACGGAAAACGCCTACTTAAACTACTCCATGTACGTGATCATGGACCGTGCGTTGCCGTTTATTGGTGATGGTCTGAAACCTGTTCAGCGCCGCATTGTGTATGCGATGTCTGAGCTGGGCCTGAATGCCAGCGCCAAATTTAAAAAATCGGCTCGTACCGTCGGTGACGTACTGGGTAAATACCATCCGCACGGCGATAGCGCCTGTTATGAAGCGATGGTCCTGATGGCGCAGCCGTTCTCTTACCGTTATCCGCTGGTTGATGGTCAGGGGAACTGGGGCGCGCCGGACGATCCGAAATCGTTCGCAGCAATGCGTTACACCGAATCCCGGTTGTCGAAATATTCCGAGCTGCTATTGAGCGAGCTGGGGCAGGGGACGGCTGACTGGGTACCAAACTTCGACGGCACTTTGCAGGAGCCGAAAATGCTACCTGCCCGTCTGCCAAACATTTTGCTTAACGGCACCACCGGTATTGCCGTCGGCATGGCGACCGATATCCCACCGCATAACCTGCGTGAAGTGGCTCAGGCGGCAATCGCATTAATCGACCAGCCGAAAACCACGCTCGACCAGCTGCTGGATATCGTGCAGGGGCCGGATTATCCGACTGAAGCGGAAATCATCACTTCGCGCGCCGAGATCCGTAAAATCTACGAGAACGGACGTGGTTCAGTGCGTATGCGCGCGGTTTGGAAGAAAGAAGATGGCGCGGTGGTTATCAGCGCATTGCCGCATCAGGTTTCAGGTGCGCGCGTACTGGAGCAAATTGCTGCGCAAATGCGCAACAAAAAGCTGCCGATGGTTGACGATCTGCGCGATGAATCTGACCACGAGAACCCGACCCGTCTGGTGATTGTGCCGCGTTCCAACCGCGTGGATATGGATCAGGTGATGAACCACCTCTTCGCAACCACCGATCTGGAAAAGAGCTATCGTATTAACCTTAATATGATCGGTCTGGATGGCCGTCCGGCGGTGAAAAACCTGCTGGAAATCCTCTCCGAATGGCTGGTGTTCCGCCGCGATACCGTGCGCCGCCGACTGAACTATCGTCTGGAGAAAGTCCTCAAGCGCCTGCATATCCTCGAAGGTTTGCTGGTGGCGTTTCTCGATATCGACGAAGTGATTGAGATCATTCGTAATGAAGATGAACCGAAATCGGCGCTGATGTCGCGGTTTGGCCTTACGGAAACCCAGGCGGAAGCGATCCTCGAACTGAAACTGCGTCATCTTGCCAAACTGGAAGAGATGAAGATTCGCGGTGAGCAGAGTGAGCTGGAAAAAGAGCGCGACCAGTTGCAGGGTATTTTGGCTTCCGAGCGTAAAATGAATAACCTGCTGAAGAAAGAACTGCAGGCAGACGCGCAAGCCTACGGTGACGATCGTCGTTCGCCGTTGCAGGAACGCGAAGAAGCGAAAGCGATGAGCGAGCACGACATGCTGCCGTCTGAACCTGTCACCATTGTGCTGTCGCAGATGGGCTGGGTACGCAGCGCTAAAGGTCATGATATCGACGCGCCGGGCCTGAATTATAAAGCGGGTGATAGCTTCAAAGCGGCGGTGAAAGGTAAGAGCAACCAACCGGTAGTTTTTGTTGATTCCACCGGTCGTAGCTATGCCATCGACCCGATTACGCTGCCGTCGGCGCGTGGTCAGGGCGAACCGCTCACCGGCAAATTAACGTTGCCGCCTGGGGCGACCGTTGACCATATGCTGATGGAAAGCGACGATCAGAAACTGCTGATGGCTTCCGATGCGGGTTACGGTTTCGTCTGTACCTTTAACGATCTGGTGGCGCGTAACCGTGCAGGTAAGGCTTTGATCACCTTACCGGAAAATGCCCATGTTATGCCGCCGGTGGTGATTGAAGATGCTTCCGATATGCTGCTGGCAATCACTCAGGCAGGCCGTATGTTGATGTTCCCGGTAAGCGATCTGCCGCAGTTGTCGAAGGGCAAAGGCAATAAGATTATCAACATTCCGTCGGCAGAAGCCGCGCGTGGCGAGGATGGTCTGGCGCAACTGTACGTTCTGCCGCCGCAAAGCACGCTGACCATTCATGTTGGGAAACGCAAAATTAAACTTCGTCCGGAAGAGCTACAGAAAGTCACTGGCGAACGTGGACGCCGCGGTACGTTGATGCGCGGTTTGCAGCGTATCGATCGTGTTGAGATCGACTCTCCTCGCCGTGCCAGCAGCGGTGATAGCGAAGAGTAATATGCCGGGGAGGGCGCTGTTTCCTCCCGCTTGCAAGGAACGCCGGATGAAACGTTAAGTCGTCATCCGGCAGCGTATTCAACCCCCGGAAACGATAAAAATTCCCTTGAAACCGTTGTTTATTCATGCGTTGCGATTAACAATACGCTTTTCCAGAGAGCGGCTTTTAACAATGCCCTAACCTGATTTCAGGTGACGTACAATGCCAGTCTCTCAGACCTTCAGAGGGTGTTATGCTATATATCTTTCGTCTTATTATTACCGTGATTTACAGCATCTTAGTCTGTGTATTCGGCTCCATTTACTGCCTTTTCAGCCCGCGTAACCCGAAACATGTGGCCACCTTTGGGCATATGTTTGGCCGTCTTGCGCCGCTTTTCGGCCTGAAAGTGGAGTGCCGCAAACCTGCAGACGCTGAAAGCTACGGCAATGCTATCTATATCGCTAACCACCAGAACAACTATGACATGGTGACAGCATCGAACATTGTGCAACCGCCGACGGTGACGGTGGGGAAAAAGAGCTTGCTGTGGATCCCCTTCTTCGGGCAGTTGTACTGGTTAACCGGCAACCTATTGATCGACAGAAACAATCGCACTAAAGCTCACGGCACTATTGCGGAAGTCGTGAATCACTTCAAAAAACGCCGTATTTCCATCTGGATGTTCCCGGAAGGAACCCGCAGCCGTGGTCGCGGCCTGCTACCGTTCAAGACCGGGGCATTTCACGCGGCAATTGCGGCGGGCGTCCCGATTATTCCCGTGTGCGTCTCTACAACTTCGAATAAGATTAATCTTAATCGGCTACACAACGGTCTGGTGATTGTCGAAATGCTGCCGCCAATTGACGTCAGTCAGTATGGCAAAGATCAGGTTCGCGAGTTGGCTGCCCATTGTCGTTCGATAATGGAACAAAAAATCGCTGATCTCGATAAAGAAGTCGCAGAGCGCGAAGCCGCCGGAAAAGTTTAAGTCGGCAATCTGTATTTTTGCGGGGAACACTTTCCTGCACGGTATTACTTTAGCCAGTTTTACATGGAGCAAATATGTCACTCAGTCGGCGTCAGTTCATTCAGGCATCGGGGATTGCACTTTGTGCAGGCGCTGTTCCCCTGAAGGCCAGCGCAGCCGGGCAACAGCAACCGCTACCCGTTCCGCCGCTGCTTGAATCTCGCCGTGGGCAACCGCTGTTTATGACTGTACAACGTGCGCACTGGTCATTTACGCCAGGGACACGCGCGTCGGTTTGGGGAATCAATGGTCGTTACCTGGGGCCGACTATCCGCGTCTGGAAGGGCGACGATGTTAAGCTTATTTACAGCAACCGCCTGACAGAAAATGTCTCAATGACGGTGGCCGGGCTACAGGTACCTGGCCCGCTGATGGGCGGTCCGGCACGGATGATGTCGCCAAACGCTGACTGGGCACCCGTACTGCCCATTCGCCAGAACGCAGCTACTCTGTGGTATCACGCCAATACTCCCAACCGCACGGCTCAGCAGGTCTATAACGGCCTTGCCGGAATGTGGCTGGTGGAAGATGAAGTCAGCAAGTCGCTGCCTATCCCCAACCATTATGGTGTGGATGATTTTCCTGTCATTATTCAGGATAAACGGCTGGATAACTTTGGTACGCCAGAATACAACGAACCGGGAAGCGGCGGCTTTGTTGGTGATACGCTGCTGGTTAACGGTGTACAAAGCCCGTACGTTGAAGTCTCGCGTGGCTGGGTGCGCTTGCGACTGCTGAATGCGTCGAACTCTCGTCGCTATCAACTACAGATGAGCGATGGTCGCCCGTTACATGTGATTTCTGGCGATCAGGGATTCCTGCCCGCTCCTGTATCGGTGAAGCAACTTTCGCTGGCACCGGGCGAGCGTCGTGAGATTCTGGTGGATATGAGCAACGGTGATGAAGTGTCGATCACCTGTGGCGAAGCGGCGAGCATTGTTGATCGTATTCGTGGCTTCTTTGAGCCATCCAGCATTCTGGTTTCTACGCTGGTGCTAACGCTGCGCCCAACCGGCCTTCTGCCGCTGGTCACAGACAGTCTTCCGATGCGCTTGCTGCCAACTGAAATCATGGCTGGTTCGCCGATTCGCAGTCGTGATATCAGTCTGGGTGATGACCCGGGTATTAATGGACAGCTGTGGGACGTCAACCGTATTGATGTCACCGCGCAGCAAGGATCGTGGGAACGCTGGACGGTACGCGCGGACGAGCCGCAAGCGTTCCATATTGAAGGCGTGATGTTCCAGATCCGTAACGTGAATGGTGCGATGCCGTTCCCGGAAGATAGAGGCTGGAAAGATACCGTTTGGGTTGACGGACAAGTGGAGCTGCTTGTTTATTTCGGTCAGCCTTCCTGGGCGCACTTCCCGTTCTACTTCAACAGTCAGACGCTGGAAATGGCGGACCGTGGCTCGATTGGGCAACTGTTAGTCAATCCGGTACCGTAATCTTCATACTCGCCCGAGGAGGGCGAGTATGGAATACTTTTCGATTTCTCTTTCGTTCCGGCTTATAATCCCCGGCCTTTGATTATTTTTTTATCATTTCTGGAAGCAAAATGAGCTCTATCTCCCTGATCCAACCGGATCGCGACCTGTTCTCCTGGCCGCAGTACTGGGCCGCCTGTTTTGGACCGGCACCGTTTTTGCCGATGTCTCGTGAAGAGATGGATCAACTTGGCTGGGATAGCTGCGACATCATTTTGGTTACTGGCGACGCGTATGTCGATCACCCAAGCTTCGGGATGGCGATTTGCGGTCGTATGCTGGAAGCGCAGGGCTTTCGCGTCGGGATCATCGCCCAGCCGGACTGGAGCAGCAAAGACGACTTTATGCGTCTGGGTAAACCGAATCTGTTTTTTGGTGTTACTGCTGGCAACATGGATTCGATGATCAACCGCTATACCGCCGATCGCCGTTTACGTCATGACGATGCCTACACGCCGGATAACGTCGCGGGTAAGCGACCGGATCGCGCCACACTGGTTTATACCCAGCGTTGTAAAGAGGCGTGGAAAGATGTGCCGGTGATCCTAGGCGGTATTGAGGCTAGTCTGCGCCGTACCGCGCATTATGATTACTGGTCCGATACCGTGCGCCGTTCCGTGCTGGTGGATTCCAAAGCCGACATGCTGATGTTCGGTAACGGTGAGCGTCCGCTGGTGGAAGTGGCGCATCGTCTGGCGATGGGCGAGCCGATTGGTGAAATCCGCGATGTGCGTAATACCGCGATTATCGTAAAAGAGGCGTTGCCAGGCTGGAGCGGCGTGGATTCCACCCGTCTCGATACCCCAGGGAAAATCGACCCAATCCCGCATCCGTATGGCGAAGATTTGCCCTGTGCGGATAACAAACCGGTGGCCCCGAAAAAGCAGGAAGCCAAAGCCGTAACCGTGCAGCCGCCGCGCCCGAAACCGTGGGAAAAAACCTACGTATTGCTGCCTTCTTTCGAGAAAGTGAAGGGCGATAAAGTGCTGTACGCCCATGCTTCGCGTATTCTGCACCACGAAACTAACCCAGGCTGCGCCCGCGCATTGATGCAAAAACATGGCGACCGCTATGTGTGGATCAACCCGCCTGCTATTCCGCTCTCTACCGAAGAGATGGACAGCGTTTTTGCGCTGCCGTACAAGCGCGTGCCGCATCCGGCCTATGGCAATGCTCGTATTCCGGCTTACGAAATGATCCGTTTCTCGGTCAACATTATGCGTGGCTGCTTTGGTGGCTGTTCTTTCTGTTCTATTACCGAGCATGAAGGGCGCATTATTCAGAGCCGTTCGGAAGATTCGATCATTAATGAGATCGAAGCAATCCGCGACACCGTTCCAGGTTTTACGGGCGTAATTTCCGATCTCGGTGGGCCAACTGCCAACATGTATATGTTGCGCTGCAAATCGCCACGCGCTGAGCAAACCTGCCGTCGTTTGTCGTGCGTTTATCCGGATATTTGTCCGCACATGGACACTAACCACGAACCGACGATCAACCTCTATCGCCGTGCGCGTGATCTGAAAGGCATTAAAAAAATCCTCATCGCCTCAGGCGTACGTTATGACATCGCCGTGGAAGATCCGCGCTATATCAAAGAGCTGGCGACCCATCACGTTGGCGGTTATCTGAAGATTGCCCCGGAACATACCGAAGAAGGGCCGTTGTCGAAGATGATGAAGCCGGGCATGGGCAGCTATGACCGCTTTAAAGAGTTGTTCGATACCTACTCGAAACAGGCAGGTAAAGAGCAGTATTTGATCCCGTATTTCATCTCGGCACACCCCGGTACGCGCGATGAAGATATGGTGAATCTGGCGCTGTGGCTGAAAAAGCACCGCTTCCGCCTCGACCAGGTACAGAACTTCTACCCGTCGCCGCTGGCTAACTCGACCACTATGTATTACACCGGCAAAAACCCGCTGGCGAAGATTGGTTATAAGAGTGAAGACGTCTTTGTACCGAAGGGCGACAAGCAGCGTCGCCTGCATAAAGCGTTGTTGCGTTACCACGATCCGGCAAACTGGCCGTTAATCCGCCAGGCGCTGGAAGCGATGGGCAAAAAGCATCTGATTGGCAGCCGTCGCGATTGCTTAGTGCCTGCGCCAACCATTGAAGAGATGCGTGAGGCTCGTCGCCAGAACCGCAATACCCGTCCGGCGTTGACTAAACATACGCCGATGGCGACCCAGCGTCAGATGCCTGCTACAGCAAAAAAAGCGTCGTCTACGCAATCTCGTCCGGTGAATACTGGTGCGAAGAAACGCCCTAAAGCGGCGGTTGGACGTTAAAAAATATCCCCGGCAACTGACACGCTACCGGGGATTTTTTTTATCATTCTGCGTACATACGCAAGCAGCGCAGGCAATCAAAATAGTCCTGAGCATCAAGACGCGTATTGGCTCTGTTAGCGTCGGATTTAGCAGCATAGATTTGTGGGCGTAATGCTTTCATATCCTGCTCAAGCCGGGCGATTTTGGCATTTAATGTTTGCACATTGCTCGCCAGCTGATTGACCTTTTGCTCATTGACGCAGCCACTGAGCAAGCAGGTTGCCAGAACAACAGCTCCCACGGTGAAAATCGTTTTCATATAGTGTTCCCTTTTATTTATTGTTCCGGCTAATTGTTATTTAATTCAGCTCATTGCTTTAATCTGGCGGCGGTTTTTGCCTCAATTTGCTTAAGTAGGCTGCCGCTGTTCGGGCGGATAAAATCAGCGATTTCCCACTTACCTTCGCGCCGCTGTAAAACCAGTTCTTGCTCTTCGTTGTTGCCATTGGTCAGCGTAAAACGAACATGAATGCGGGCGGAATCGGCGGTTTTATCCAGGACACGGATTTCATCAACGCGTGAAAATAGCGACTCTTCGCCAAAACAGATCGGATTGTCGTAAATAAATTGCCGTTCTATTTGCATATCTTCATCGGGATTGTTGGCAGTCTTGAAGGTGGTTTTATAGAAGGCATTGACCGCCTGGCGGTAAGAGTCGGAAACCACCCACGTCCACGGCCAGCTATAATCAGCAATATGTTCAAAGAGTTCGGCAACAAAGGCTTCCGGCTGTTCTTTTTGCAACGAAGCTATAGCGGCCAGCGTTTTTTCATTCTCGCTATTAACTGCTTGTAATACGCTGCCATGATTGCTGACAATATCGTCAATGACCCAACGACCATTTTCCGCCACCATTTTCAGTGTCTGCATGGTCTTTTCTTTATCGTCTTTAAAGATACGAAAGCGCACAACGGCATCGGCATGATCGGCGTCAGGTTGGGTTATCGCTACGCTTTCTAACACCAGATCGCCAAAATCCTGACAATCACAAACCGGATCATAATCCAGCCAGCCAATATTGCCCGGCAGCGTAAGATTGTCGTTCAGGGTAAGCGCCTGTTGAATACGCGCAGAAGTTATCGCTCGCTCTCCGGTTTCACCAAAATAAGGCGTACTGGCATCTGATTTATAGTTCTGATAAATCTGCCGGACTGTTTGTTCTACGGTCTGTGAGGGGGGCTGTGCGTGTACGGTAAAACTTGCCAGGGCTGCTAAAAACAGAAGTATTATTTTCATCTGTTTTTCACCTCTCCGTTGCGTTTATCCCCGATATAGATGAGTTGTTCTTTTAAGAGCTTCCGGCTCTGCATGATGATGTCCTTATATTTGGCATTCCTGAACAAGGAAGAGTAACAACGGGCGGGACGCGAGGGGAATAAATGATTTCTGAAAAGTCCGGTAGCGGAACATTACCGCCACCGGGAAAATTTGCATGTTAGCCGCCGAACTGGTCAGGATCGGGACCGAGGCGCTTGCCCTGATCGAGTTTTGCAATTTCGCCGAGTTCGTCTTTGTCGAGACGGAAATCCCAGACGTCAAAGTTTTCGACAATGCGTGAAGGTGTGACCGATTTCGGGATCACCACCAGGCCGCTATCCAGATGCCAGCGGATAACAATCTGCGCCGGGGTTTTGCCGTATTTATCTGCCAGATCGCGAATGACTTTCTGATCGAAAACGCCTTTCCCTCCTTGCGCTAATGGGCTCCAGGATTCGGTCTGGATTTTGTGTGTCGCGTTCCAGGCATGTAGCTGGCGTTGTTGCATCAGCGGGTGAAGTTCGATCTGGTTTATCACAGGCGTCACGCCAGTTTCATCAATCAGGCGTTGCAAGTGATGGATCTGGAAGTTGCACACGCCGATGCTTTTGATTAATCCCTCTTTTTGCAATTCGATCATGCCTTTCCATGCTTCGACATAATGGTCGATAGCGGGAACGGGCCAGTGCATTAAGTAGAGGTCGATATAATCAAGCTGGAGTTTTTTCAGGCTGTCGAGCAGGGCTTCGCGGGGGCGCTTGTGGTCGTCGTTCCACAGTTTAGTGGTGATGAACAGTTCTTCTCTGTTGACTGAGGCATTTTTCAGGGCTTTGCCGACACCTTCTTCGTTCTTATAGGCCGCGGCGGTATCAATCGAGCGATAACCCACTTCTAACGCTTTTTGAATGGCGGTGATTACTTCCTCATTACTTGCTTGCCAGACGCCCAGTCCCAACTGGGGCATGACATTGCCATCCTGTAGCTTAATAACGGTTGGATTAGCCATACGTTCCTCCTTTATATGAACTCACCGGAGCAGGCTCCGGTGAGGTGTTGTGAACTTAAGTCTGGACGAAATGCCCGAAAACGAAAGTTTGAGGCGTAAAAAGCTTAGCGGGCGGCTTCGTATATACGGCGGCTGACATCCAGCGTAATGTCATGATTTTCGCCCAGTTGGGTCATACCGTGCTCTTCCAGTTTTTTCAACAACGCCGGGATGGAGCTGCCGTCCAGACCGTAGTCGGAGAGGTGGGTCGGCACGCCTAATTGCTCAAAGAAATTGCGGGTTGCGGCAATCGCGGCGTCAATACGCTCATCGTCAGAACCTTCAGTGATGTTCCAGATGCGTTCAGCATATTGCAGCAGCTTAGCGCGCTTGGTATCGCGTTTTTCATTCCACAGTGCAGGCAGGACGATAGCCAGTGTTTGCGCGTGATCCAGACCGTGCATCGCAGTCAGTTCATGGCCCAGCATATGCGTTGCCCAGTCCTGCGGTACGCCAGCGCCAATCAAACCGTTCAGCGCCTGAGTCGCCGCCCACATGACGTTGGCGCGCACATCGTAGTTTTCTGGCTCTTTCAGGGCTTTCGGACCATCTTCGATCAGCGTCAACAAAATGCCTTCTGCGAAACGGTCCTGAATTTTGGCATCAACCGGTTTGGTAACATACTGTTCCACGGTGTGCACAAAGGCATCCACTACACCGTTAGCCACCTGACGCGGCGGCAGAGTGTAGGTATAAACCGGATCGAGCACGGCAAATACGGGTTGAACATGGGCTGAATGGAACGCCTGCTTGTCGCCTGTGGTTTTACGGGAGATCACCGCGCCTGCGTTGGATTCTGAACCGGTTGCTGGCAGCGTCAGCACACAGCCCATCGGGATGGCGCTTTTAATCTCTTTACCGCCCGTTTGCAGAATGTGCCACGGATCGATATTTTCCGGATAGTTAGCCGCTGCGGCGATAAATTTGGTGCCGTCCAGTACAGAACCGCCGCCAACCGCCAGCAGGAAAGTCACTTTTTGTTCGCGAACCAGTTTCACGGCGTTCATCAGCGTTTCATAAGCCGGGTTTGGCTCAATACCGCCAAATTCCAGCACGTCCATGCCTTTCAGGGCATCCAGAACTTGATCGAGAACGCCGGTTTTTTTCACGCTGCCGCCGCCGTAGGTAATCAATACGCGAGCATCGTGAGGAATTTGTTCGCGTAAACCAGCGATTGCGCCTTTACCAAAAAGAATGCGGGTTGGGGTGTGCAGATTAAAGTTGTTCATTACTTGCTCCCTTTGCTGGGTCAATATGAGGGCAGAGAACGATCTGCCTGATGTTTTTCATTGTGGTCGCCAGCGCCGTACCTCTCAATGCTCATTTCTGCCAATGTCTTGCCTATTTCTCCAGAGTGCTGGAGAAATGCTACAAAATTGCGCACAATCAAATTGCCGCATTATTCCTAAGAAATTACGCGATATGAAACGTGAAGAGATTTGCCGCTTGCTGGCGGATAAAGTTAATAAACTGAAAAATAAAGAAAAAAGTTTGTCAGAGCTGTTGCCCGATGTGCGTTTGTTGTATGGCGAGACGCCTTTCGCACGTACACCGGTAATGTACGAGCCTGGCATCATAATTCTCTTTTCCGGACATAAAATCGGTTATATCAATGAACGCGTGTTTCGTTATGATGCCAATGAATACCTGCTGCTGACGGTGCCGTTGCCGTTTGAGTGCGAAACCTATGCCACGTCAGAGGTGCCGCTGGCAGGGTTGCGTCTCAATGTCGATATTTTGCAGTTACAGGAACTGTTGATGGACATTGGCGAAGATGAGCATTTCCAGCCGTCGATGGCAGCCAGCGGGATTAACTCCGCCACGTTATCAGAAGAGATTTTATGCGCGGCGGAGCGGTTACTCGACGTGATGGAGCGACCACTGGATGCGCGTATTCTCGGCAAACAGATCATCCGCGAAATTCTGTACTACGTGCTGACCGGACCTTGCGGCGGCGCGTTACTGGCGCTGGTCAGTCGCCAGACTCACTTCAGCCTGATTAGCCGCGTGCTGAAACGGATTGAGAATAAATACACCGAAAACCTGAGCGTCGAGCAACTGGCGGCAGAAGCCAACATGAGCGTATCGGCGTTCCACCATAATTTTAAGTCTGTCACCAGCACCTCGCCGTTGCAGTATTTGAAGAATTACCGTCTGCATAAGGCGCGGATGATGATCATCCACGACGGCATGAAAGCCAGTGCGGCAGCGATGCGCGTCGGTTACGAAAGCGCATCGCAATTTAGCCGTGAGTTTAAACGTTACTTTGGTGTGACGCCGGGGGAAGATGCGGCAAGAATGCGGGCGATGCAGGGGAATTAAATACGTTCCCGGTACAGCAACCGGGAACGGGGAAAATCGTCAGGCGTTACAGTATTTTTTTTTAATCACCACAAACAGCGTGCCTAACAAGCCAGCGGTTAACAAGGCAATTGGCAGGATCATCAGGAACGTCATTACCTGATCTTCATGGCGTTTAACGAACGGAATCATACTTAAGGCATAGCCGAAACTGGTTACCACGCTGACCCACAGCAATCCGCTTAACCAGTTGAAAAACTGGAAACGGCGGTTTGGCAAACCGGAAATTCCCGCCATGGTTGGCAGCAGCGTACGGACAAATGCAAGAAAACGTCCAGCCAGCAGCGCCAACAGACCGTGGCGGTCAAACATGCAGGTGGCGCGCTGGTGATATTTAGCGGGAAGCTGTGCCAGCCAGCCTTTCACCGTTTTGGTATTCCCTAACCAGCGCCCCTGAATATAACTTAACCAGCAGCCCAGACTTGCTGCGGCGGTCAGAATCGCAATCGTAGGCAGAAAATCCATAACCCCCTGGGCAATCAATGCGCCAGCCAATATCAACAAGCTGTCGCCTGGCAAAAATGAGGCGGGCAGCAGGCCGTTTTCTAAAAACAGCGTGGCAAACATGACAAAGTAAACAACGCTAACAATATGAGGATCCGCCAGCGCGGCAAAGTCGTGTTGCCAGAGCGCAGCGATGATATCTTGAATAACAGCCATGGACTTTCCTGTGGAACAGCGTTTAAGCCTTTATCTGCCTATTGTACTCCTGAATCGTCCGGGACGCCTTGATCCCGGACGCAACAATTTAAGACTTTTCACAATTAAATGTCTGCAAATTTGTCCAAAACTGGCAACGTTACACAATTCGCGCAAAACCGGCATCCAGATCGGCAATCAAATCATCGACATCTTCCAGACCAATATGCAGGCGAATCAAGGTCCCGCTAAAATCGATCTCGCCTTGTGGGCGAATGGCGGCGATATGTTCTGGTTGATTTGCCAGGATCAACGATTCATAACCGCCCCACGAGTAGGCCATGCTGAATAAACTGAAGTTATCCAGATAGTTCGCCAGCTCTTCATCATTGAGCTTTTTCTTAAGCACAAAGGAAAATAGCCCGCTGCTACCTGTAAAGTCTCGTTTCCAGAATTCGTGGCCTTTACTGCCAGGCAGAGCAGGGTGGTTAACTCGCGCTACTTGCGGATGTTCTGCCAGCCATTTGGCCACTTTCAGACTGCTTTCATGATGTTGACGCAAACGCACACCTAATGTGCGCAGGCCACGGCTGGTTATATAGGCGGTATCGGCATCGACCATCTGGCCCATCAGGTAGGCATTCTCCCGTAGTTGCTCCCAGCAACGGGCATTGCACACCGCAGTGCCAATCATCGCATCTGAATGCCCAACCAGATATTTGGTGGCGGCCTGAATAGAAACATCGATGCCAAAATCCAGCGCCTTAAACAGCACACCGGCTGCCCAGGTGTTGTCGATCATAATGATGGCATCCGGCACCACACTGCGTACGGCGGCAACAATCGCCGGAACGTCGTGGACTTCCATGGTGATGGATCCTGGGGATTCCAGAAATACGATTTTGGTGTTTGGCTGTAGATACTTAACGATATCGGCACCAATCAGCGGATCAAACCATGATGTCGTTACGCCCAGTTTGCTGAGGATTTTGCTACAGAAATCCTGACTCGGTTCATAGGCGGTGTTGGTCATCAACACATGATCGCCCTGTTCGACAAAAGCAAGAATAGAATTAGCAACCGCCGCCGCCCCGCAGGGGAACAGCACGCAGCCTGCGCCACCTTCCAGTTCGCACATCGCCTCTTGTAAGGAGAAATGGGTTAACGTTCCGCGCCGTCCATAAAACAACTCGCCATTGGCGCGATTGCGCGTCGCGTGTTTTTTGGCTTCCACACTGTCAAAGACCAGCGAAGAAGCGCGCTGAATCACGCTATTTACCGCGCCGAGAGTGTATTTTTTGCTGCGTCCTGCATTCACCAGTTGAGTATCAAGCTTTTTGTCCGCCATCTCGGGATTCCTGTTTTTATACGTCTGGATGTCTAAACTAGCATGAATATTCGCGGGCGCATCCTGAAGAATTGGCATAAAGCAGAAAATTTTCGCAAATGGCGTGCTGGTGACTTTTTTACTGCGTAAACGCAAGGAAAAGAAAGCAAAGGTACGGCAGTATGCAAATAGTAATGAGAACGACTATCAATTCGACGTCGTTTTGATATTATTATGCGCAGATTTTGTGACTTGCGTCCTGGAGATACACAGTGGGTAATAATTTAATGCAGACGGATCTTTCCGTCTGGGGTATGTATCAGCACGCCGATATTGTCGTTAAGTGCGTGATGATTGGGCTTATTTTGGCCTCCGTAGTCACCTGGGCAATCTTCTTCAGTAAGAGCGTAGAGTTCTTCACTCAGAAGCGTCGCCTTAAGCGCGAGCAGCAACTGCTGGCTGAAGCGCGTTCCTTAAACCAGGCCAACGATATCGCCGCTGATTTTGGTAGCAAAAGCTTAAGCCTGCATTTGCTCAATGAAGCGCAGAATGAGCTGGAACTGTCAGAAGGCAGCGACGATAACGAAGGTATTAAAGAACGTACCAGCTTCCGTCTGGAGCGTCGGGTCGCCGCAGTAGGTCGTCAAATGGGCCGCGGTAACGGCTATCTGGCAACCATCGGCGCGATTTCGCCGTTTGTGGGCCTCTTTGGTACGGTCTGGGGCATCATGAACAGCTTTATTGGTATCGCGCAAACGCAGACTACTAACCTGGCAGTCGTTGCGCCGGGTATCGCAGAAGCTCTGTTAGCAACGGCAATCGGCCTCGTGGCAGCGATTCCGGCGGTCGTTATCTATAACGTATTTGCACGCCAGATTGGCGGCTTTAAAGCGATGCTGGGTGATGTCGCAGCGCAGGTATTGTTGCTGCAAAGCCGTGACCTGGATCTGGAAGCCAGCGCCGCTGCGCATCCGGTTCGTGTCGCACAAAAATTACGCGCAGGATAATGTCCGATGGCAATGCATCTTAACGAAAACCTCGACGATAACGGCGAAATGCATGATATCAACGTGACGCCGTTTATCGACGTGATGTTGGTTCTGCTGATTATCTTTATGGTGGCGGCACCGTTAGCGACGGTAGATGTGAAGGTGAACTTGCCTGCTTCTACCAGCACGCCGCAGCCGCGCCCGGAAAAACCGGTTTATCTGTCGGTGAAGGCAGACAACTCGATGTTTATCGGTAACGATCCGGTCACCGATGAAACAATGATTACGGCGTTGAATGCGTTAACCGAAGGCAAGAAAGACACCACCATCTTCTTCCGAGCGGACAAAACCGTCGATTACGAGACGTTGATGAAGGTAATGGATACGCTGCATCAGGCGGGTTATCTGAAGATAGGTCTGGTCGGCGAAGAAACCGCCAAAGCGAAATAAAAATGATGCCCGGTTGCTTTTCACAACCGGGCATTTTTTTAGCCTAAATGCTCGCCGCCGCACACGCCATGCACTTCTGCGGTGACGTAGCTAGACTCCTGACTTGCCAGATAAACATATACAGGGGCCAGTTCCGCCGGTTGCCCCGCACGCTTCATCGGCGTTTTCTGACCAAACTGCGGGATCTTATCCTGCGTCTGTCCGCCGGAAATTTGCAGTGCTGTCCAGATCGGGCCTGGCGCAACAATATTCACCCGAATACCTTTCTCTGCGACCTGTTTTGCCAGGCCACGGCTGTAGTTCAGAATCGCCGCCTTCGTAGCCGCATAGTCCAGTAAATGCGGGCTTGGCTGGTATGCCTGGATTGACGAAGTGGTGATGATACTGGCACCTTTCGGTAGCAGGGGGATCGCTTCCTGGGTTAGCCAGAACAGCGCGAAAACGTTAATGGCAAAGGTCTTTTGAAACTGTTCGCTGGTGAGGTCTGCAATATCAGGAATGGCAACCTGTTTCCCGGCGACCAGCGCCATAATATCCAGCCCGCCTAACGCCTTATGCGCTTCGTGAACCAGCGAACGGGCGAATTTCTCATCGCTTAAATCGCCTGGCAGCAGGACGGCTTTGCGTCCGCATTCTTCAATGATCTTTTTCACATCCTGAGCGTCTTGTTCTTCTACGGGAAGATAACTGATCGCCACGTCAGCCCCTTCACGCGCGTAAGCAATGGCGGCAGCGCGACCGATTCCGGAATCGCCCCCTGTCACCAGTGCTTTACGATCTTTCAGGCGACCGCTACCAACATAGGTTTTCTCGCCGCAATCCGGCACCGGTGTCATTTTCGCCTGGATGCCTGGCGTCGGTTGTTTCTGTTTGGGATATTCACCAGTGTAATACTGCGTGGTCGGGTCTTTTAAATGAGACATCGTTTTTCTCCCTTCAGGTTCAACGTCCTTTAAGGGTAGACGCTCTCGATGCGTTGATAAGGGAACCAGGAAGATCCCTAAACCTCGGATTTATGCGACAAAGGTTTAACGGATATGTTGATTTGCTGTTGCGCGCTGTTTACTCAATTGCGATATACTGTTGCCCGTTTTAACTACACGACAGGAATGTATGGAACGTTTTCTTGAAAATGCAATGTATGCTTCTCGCTGGCTGCTTGCCCCCGTGTACTTTGGCCTTTCGCTGGCGTTAGTTGCCCTGGCGCTGAAGTTCTTCCAGGAGATTATTCACGTACTGCCGAATATCTTCTCGATGGCGGAATCAGATTTGATCCTCGTGTTGCTGTCGCTGGTGGATATGACGCTGGTTGGCGGTTTGCTGGTGATGGTGATGTTTTCCGGTTATGAGAATTTCGTCTCGCAGCTGGATATCTCCGAGAACAAAGAGAAGCTGAACTGGCTGGGGAAAATGGACGCAACGTCGCTGAAAAACAAAGTAGCAGCGTCGATTGTGGCAATTTCTTCCATTCACTTACTGCGCGTCTTTATGGATGCGAAAAATGTCCCTGATAACAAACTGATGTGGTACGTCATTATCCATCTGACGTTTGTGCTCTCTGCATTTGTGATGGGCTATCTTGACCGACTGACTCGTCATAATCACTGATCTGATTCGGGCGCGGTTCTCGCGCCCGTTATTAACAGGTCATTTATCGGAAGACGCCTGCCACAGATTCAGCTCGCCATCGGCGATATGCTGATCAATCTGCGCCAGCTCCTCGGTGCTAAATGTCAGATTATTCAGCGCCTGCACGTTCTCCTCAAGTTGCTCCGCGCGGCTGGCACCAATCAATACCGACGTCACGCGATCATCTTTCAGCAACCAGCTTAACGCCATTTGCGCCATTGATTGTCCACGCTGCTGTGCCATTTCATGCAATAAGCGCAGGCTGTTGAGGTTGGCTTCGGTGAGCATTTTCGGCGTCAGACCACGAACTTTATTCCCTTCACGATGCATCCGTGAATCTTGCGGAATACCGTTGAGATATTTTCCGGTCAGCAATCCCTGAGCCAGAGGAGTAAAGGCAATGCAGCCCACGCCGTTATTTTGCAGGGTATCCAGCAGGCCGCTTTTATCCACCCAGCGGTTCAGTAAATTGTACGAAGGTTGATGAATTAACAGCGGAATTTTCCACTCGCGCAGTAACTCGACCATTTTTTGCGTCCGCTCTGGCGAGTAAGAGGAGATCCCGACATAAAGCGCCTTACCGCTTTGTACCGCATGAGCCAGCGCAGAGGCGGTTTCTTCCATCGGCGTATTTTCATCGACGCGATGAGAGTAAAAGATATCGACATACTCAAGCCCCATACGCTTCAGGCTTTGGTCGAGGCTGGCGAGCAGGTATTTACGTGAACCGCCAGAGCCGTAAGGGCCGGGCCACATATCGTAGCCAGCCTTGGTAGAGATAATCAGTTCATCGCGATAAGCGGCAAAATCCTCGCGCAGCAGGCGACCAAAGTTCTCTTCTGCACTTCCTGGTGGCGGCCCGTAGTTGTTGGCTAAATCAAAGTGCGTAATGCCCAAATCAAAGGCTTTGCGCAGGATCGCACGTTGTGATTCCAGTGCGTTAACGTGACCGAAATTGTGCCATAAACCGAGCGATAACGCGGGCAGGCGTAAACCACTTTTTCCGCAATAGCGGTATTGCATCTGCCCGTAACGTTCGGGATTCGCTAACCAGACCATGACCTCTCCTTTCCACCATTCAATTTCGAAACAATGTTTCTAGTTTAGCGATTCGCCAGCGCGTATCCCGTAGTCTGGCTCACAGAGTGACGAAAAACAGGGCAAAAACACGCGCTTATGCTTTGATTAAAAAAACACCAGCTGAGGAGTGCAACGATGCCGCGTTTAACCGCCAAAGATTTCCCACAAGAGTTGCTGGATTACTACGACTATTACGCTCACGGGAAAATTTCGAAACGTGAGTTCCTCAATATGGCAGCGAAGTATGCGGTGGGTGGGATGACGGCATTAGCATTGTTTGATTTGCTCAGGCCAAATTACGCATGGGCGACCCAGGTGGAGTTTACCGACCCGGAAATTGTTGCTGAGTACATTACGTATCCTTCGCCAAATGGTCACGGTGACGTACGTGGTTATCTGGTGAAGCCCGCGAAGATGAGCGGCAAAACACCAGCCGTGGTGGTGGTGCATGAGAATCGTGGACTGAATCCGTATATCGAAGATGTGGCACGGCGAGTAGCGAAGGCGGGGTATATCGCCCTGGCACCTGACGGCTTAAGTTCCGTTGGAGGTTATCCGGGTAATGATGATAAAGGTCGTGAGCTGCAACAGCAGGTTGATCCAACCAAACTGATGAATGATTTCTTTGCCGCAATTGAGTTTATGCAACGCTATCCGCAAGCGACAGGCAAAGTGGGTATTACCGGATTTTGCTATGGCGGTGGCGTATCGAACGCGGCGGCTGTCGCGTATCCGGAACTGGCCTGCGCGGTGCCGTTTTATGGTCGTCAGGCCCCCACTGCCGATGTGGCGAAGATTGAAGCGCCTTTACTACTCCACTTCGCGGAACTGGACACCCGAATCAACGAGGGCTGGCCTGCTTACGAGGCGGCGTTGAAAGCCAATAATAAGGTCTATGAGGCGTATATCTATCCGGGGGTTAATCACGGATTCCATAATGATTCCACGCCCCGTTATGACAAATCTGCCGCCGATCTTGCCTGGCAAAGGACGCTGAAATGGTTCGATAAATATCTCTCCTGATAGGTTTATCTCTTACGGGATTACGTCTTAAACAAGCATGAAAAAATAGCGTGCGCAAAAGTCGTTCTTTGCCTAAAATATCGCTATATATTGCAATATATAGCGAATGAGGTGAACGATGAATAACCATTTTGGTAAAGGCTTAATGGCGGGATTAAAAGCAACGCATGCCGACAGTGCGGTTAATGTGACAAAATACTGTGCCGATTATAAACGCGGTTTTGTATTAGGCTACTCACACCGGATGTACGAAAAGACCGGAGATCGCCAGCTTAGCGCCTGGGAAGCGGGTATTCTGACGCGCCGCTATGGACTGGATAAAGAGATGGTAATGGATTTCTTTCGTGAGAATAATTCCTGTTCTACGTTGCGCTTTTTTATGGCCGGTTATCGCCTCGAAAATTGATCAAACATACGTATTATCTTGCTTTAATTAATTACACTAATGCTTCTTCCCTTCGTTTTAGCGACCCGCCGCAGTATCATGATATCGATAACCATAATAAATGTGTGGTAAATGGCGCATCGATCGCATTATTGATTTTGCGATTGAGGCAAAATATATGCCAGGTCTTCGCAACGGAATAACTATAAATGACTGGAGATAACACCCTCATCCATTCTCACGGCATTAACCGTCGTGATTTCATGAAGCTTTGTGCAGCATTAGCCGCCACCATGGGGTTAAGTAGCAAAGCCGCTGCAGAGATGGCCGAATCGGTTACTAACCCGCAGCGTCCGCCAGTTATCTGGATTGGCGCGCAGGAGTGCACCGGTTGTACGGAATCTCTGCTTCGTGCAACGCATCCAACGGTAGAAAACCTCGTGCTGGAGACTATCTCTCTGGAGTATCACGAAGTGCTTTCCGCCGCCTTCGGTCATCAGGTCGAAGAGAACAAACATAACGCTCTCGAGAAGTACAAAGGGCAGTATGTGTTAGTGGTGGATGGTTCCATCCCATTAAAAGATAATGGTATTTATTGCATGGTTGCCGGTGAGCCGATTGTGGATCACATCCGCAAAGCGGCGGAAGGCGCAGCAGCCATTATCGCTATCGGTTCCTGCTCTGCGTGGGGCGGTGTTGCCGCGGCTGGGGTTAACCCAACTGGCGCGGTCAGTCTGCAAGAAGTTCTGCCAGGCAAAACCGTTATCAATATTCCGGGCTGCCCGCCGAACCCGCACAACTTCCTCGCGACCGTTGCGCACATCATCACTTACGGCAAGCCGCCGAAACTGGATGACAAAAACCGTCCGACCTTCGCCTATGGCCGTCTGATTCACGAACACTGCGAACGTCGCCCGCACTTCGATGCTGGTCGTTTTGCCAAAGAGTTCGGTGATGAAGGCCACCGCGAAGGCTGGTGCCTGTACCACCTCGGCTGTAAAGGGCCAGAAACTTACGGCAACTGCTCAACGCTGCAATTCTGCGATGTTGGCGGCGTGTGGCCGGTGGCGATTGGTCACCCGTGCTATGGCTGTAACGAAGAAGGTATCGGCTTCCATAAAGGCATCCATCAGCTTGCCAACGTCGAAAACCAGACTCCGCGTTCGCAGAAACCGGACGTTAACGCTAAAGAAGGCGGCAACGTCTCGGCAGGCGCTATTGGTTTGCTCGGCGGTGTGGTTGGGCTGGTTGCCGGTGTCAGCGTGATGGCGGTGCGTGAACTGGGTCGTCAGCAAAAGAAAGATAACGCTGACTCACGGGGAGAATAACCGTGAACAGACGTAATTTTATTAAAGCAGCCTCCTGCGGGGCATTGCTGACGGGCGCGTTGCCGTCGGTCAGCCATGCGGCTGCTGAAAACCGCCCGCCAATTCCGGGATCGCTGGGGATGTTGTACGACTCGACCTTGTGCGTAGGCTGCCAGGCTTGCGTCACCAAGTGTCAGGATATCAACTTCCCTGAACGTAACCCACAAGGGGAACAGACCTGGTCGAACAACGACAAACTGTCGCCATATACCAATAACATTATTCAGGTGTGGACCAGCGGCACGGGTGTCAACAAAGACCAGGAAGAGAACGGCTACGCGTACATTAAGAAACAGTGTATGCACTGCGTCGATCCGAACTGTGTCTCCGTGTGTCCGGTCTCTGCGCTGAAAAAAGATCCGAAAACCGGCATTGTCCATTACGACAAAGATGTGTGCACTGGCTGCCGTTACTGCATGGTCGCCTGCCCATACAACGTGCCGAAGTACGACTACAACAACCCATTTGGTGCGCTGCATAAGTGTGAACTGTGCAACCAGAAAGGTGTGGAACGTCTTGATAAAGGCGGTCTGCCTGGCTGCGTAGAAGTGTGCCCGGCGGGCGCGGTGATTTTTGGTACGCGTGAAGAGCTGATGGCTGAGGCGAAAAAACGTCTGGCGCTGAAGCCAGGCAGCGAATACCACTATCCGCGTCAGACGCTGAAATCTGGTGACACTTACCTGCACACGGTGCCGAAATATTATCCGCATCTGTACGGCGAGAAAGAGGGCGGCGGTACTCAGGTTCTGGTACTGACCGGCGTGCCTTACGAAAATCTCGACCTGCCGAAACTGGACGATCTTTCTACCGGTGCGCGTTCCGAAAATATTCAACACACCCTGTATAAAGGCATGATGCTACCACTGGCTGTGCTGGCGGGCTTAACCGTGCTGGTTCGTCGCAACACCAAAAACGACCATCACGACGGAGGAGACGATCATGAGTCATGATCCACAACCGCTGGGCGGCAAAATCATCAGTAAACCGGTCATGATTTTTGGACCGTTAATCGTCATCTGTATGCTCCTGATTGTGAAGCGTCTGGTGTTCGGTCTGGGCTCTGTCTCTGACCTGAACGGCGGCTTCCCGTGGGGCGTGTGGATCGCGTTTGACCTGCTGATTGGCACCGGCTTTGCCTGTGGCGGCTGGGCGCTGGCGTGGGCGGTATACGTCTTTAACCGTGGGCAATACCATCCGCTGGTGCGTCCGGCGCTGTTGGCGAGTCTGTTTGGTTACTCACTGGGTGGCTTGTCGATCACTATCGACGTGGGTCGCTACTGGAACCTGCCGTACTTCTACATTCCGGGTCACTTCAACGTGAACTCGGTACTGTTCGAGACGGCGGTCTGTATGACCATCTACATCGGTGTGATGGCACTGGAGTTTGCTCCGGCACTGTTTGAACGTCTGGGCTGGAAGGTTTCTCTCAAGCGTCTGAACAAGGTGATGTTCTTCATCATTGCACTTGGCGCGCTGTTGCCGACCATGCACCAGTCTTCAATGGGGTCGCTGATGATCTCGGCGGGCTACAAGGTGCATCCGTTGTGGCAGAGCTATGAAATGTTGCCGCTGTTCTCGCTGCTGACGGCGTTCATCATGGGCTTCTCGATTGTCATCTTTGAAGGTTCGCTGGTGCAGGCGGGTCTGCGTGGCAACGGTCCGGATGAAAAGAGCCTGTTCGTCAAGCTGACCAACACCATCAGTGTGTTGCTGGCGATTTTCATCGTGCTGCGCTTTGGCGAGCTTATCTATCGCGACAAGCTGTCGTTAGCGTTTGCCGGTGACTTCTACTCCGTGATGTTCTGGATTGAAGTCCTGCTGATGCTCTTCCCGCTGGTCGTTCTGCGTGTGGCGAAGCTGCGTAATGATTCCCGCATGCTGTTCCTGTCAGCACTGAGCGCGCTGTTAGGTTGTGCAACCTGGCGTCTGACCTATTCGCTGGTGGCATTCAACCCGGGCGGCGGTTACGCCTACTTCCCGACCTGGGAAGAACTGTTGATTTCTATTGGTTTTGTGGCTATTGAGATTTGCGCTTACATCGTACTCATTCGTCTACTGCCGATACTTCCTCCTTTAAAACAAAACGATCATAATCGTCATGAGGCGAGCAAAGCATGAGCCAGAGAATTACTATTGATCCGGTAACCCGTATTGAGGGGCATTTACGCATCGATTGCGAAATCGAAAATGGCGTCGTTTCGAAAGCATGGGCTTCCGGTACCATGTGGCGCGGCATGGAAGAGATCGTGAAAAACCGCGATCCGCGCGATGCATGGATGATTGTGCAACGTATCTGTGGCGTATGTACTACCACTCACGCGCTGTCTTCCGTTCGTGCGGCAGAAAGTGCACTGAATATCGACGTTCCGGTTAACGCGCAATACATCCGTAACATCATTCTGGCTGCGCACACCACGCATGACCATATCGTTCATTTCTATCAGCTTTCGGCGCTGGACTGGGTGGACATCACTTCTGCACTGCAAGCTGACCCAACCAAAGCCTCCGAAATGCTGAAAGGCGTTTCGACCTGGCATCTGAACAGTCCGGAAGAGTTCACTAAAGTTCAGAACAAGATCAAAGATCTGGTTGCCAGCGGTCAGTTGGGTATTTTCGCCAATGGCTACTGGGGTCACCCGGCGATGAAACTGCCGCCGGAAGTGAACCTGATTGCGGTAGCGCACTACCTGCAGGCGCTGGAGTGCCAGCGTGACGCTAACCGCGTCGTGGCGCTGCTGGGCGGTAAAACGCCGCACATTCAGAACCTGGCAGTAGGTGGGGTCGCTAACCCGATCAACCTCGACGGTCTGGGCGTGCTGAATCTTGAGCGTCTGATGTACATCAAGTCCTTCATCGACAAGCTGAGCGACTTTGTTGAGCAGGTTTATAAGGTTGATACCGCGGTTATCGCCGCGTTCTACCCGGAATGGCTGACGCGCGGTAAAGGTGCGGTGAACTACCTGAGCGTGCCGGAATTCCCGACCGACAGCAAAAACGGCAGCTTCCTGTTCCCGGGCGGCTACATTGAGAATGCGGATCTGTCCTCGTATCGCCCGATCACTTCCCACTCCGATGAATACCTGATCAAAGGCATTCAGGAAAGCGCGAAGCACTCCTGGTATAAAGACGAAGCGCCGCAGGCACCGTGGGAAGGTACCACCATTCCGGCTTATGATGGTTGGTCTGACGACGGGAAATATTCCTGGGTGAAATCACCGACTTTCTACGGCAAAACGGTAGAAGTGGGTCCGCTGGCTAATATGCTGGTGAAACTGGCGGCAGGTCGCGAATCTACCCAGAATAAACTGAATGAAATCGTTGCGATTTATCAGAAACTGACTGGCAACACGCTGGAAGTGGCGCAGCTGCACTCCACGCTGGGCCGTATTATTGGTCGTACCGTTCACTGCTGCGAATTGCAGGATATCCTGCAAAACCAATACAGTGCACTGATCACCAATATCGGCAAAGGCGATCACACCACCTTCGTGAAACCGAACATTCCGGCAACGGGTGAGTTCAAAGGTGTTGGCTTCCTCGAAGCGCCGCGCGGTATGCTCTCTCACTGGATGGTTATTAAAGACGGTATCATCAGCAACTACCAGGCGGTTGTTCCATCAACCTGGAACTCTGGCCCGCGTAACTTCAATGATGACGTCGGTCCTTACGAGCAGTCGCTGGTGGGTACGCCGGTTGCCGATCCGAATAAACCGCTGGAAGTGGTGCGTACCATTCACTCCTTCGACCCGTGCATGGCCTGTGCGGTACACGTAGTGGATGCCGACGGCAACGAAGTGGTTTCAGTGAAGGTTCTGTAATGCGTATTTTAGTCTTAGGGGTTGGCAATATTTTGCTGACCGATGAAGCCATCGGTGTGCGGATTGTCGAAGCGTTAGAGCAACGATATATTCTGCCAGATTATGTTGAGATCCTCGATGGCGGCACGGCGGGAATGGAGCTGCTTGGCGACATGGCAAATCGTGATCATCTGATCATTGCGGATGCCATTGTGTCGAAGAAGAGCGCGCCGGGAACGATGATGATCCTGCGGGATGAAGAAGTTCCGGCGTTGTTTACCAACAAAATCTCTCCGCATCAGCTTGGCCTGGCCGACGTATTGTCGGCCCTGCGCTTCACCGGTGAGTTTCCGAAAAAGCTGACCCTGGTCGGCGTGATCCCGGAATCGCTGGAGCCACACATCGGCTTAACGCCGACGGTTGAAGCAATGATTGAACCTGCGCTTGAGCATGTTCTGGCTGCGCTGCGCGAATCAGGCGTGGAAGCCATCCCACGGGAGGCGATTCATGACTGAAGAGATAGCAGGTTTCCAGACCTCCCCGAAGGCGCAAGTACAGGCAGCGTTTGAAGAAATTGCCCGGCGTTCGATGCACGATCTCTCTTTTCTGCATCCTTCAATGCCGGTGTATGTTTCTGACTTTACGCTGTTCGAAGGTCAGTGGACGGGGTGTGTGATCACCCCGTGGATGCTGAGTGCGGTTATCTTCCCCGGCCCGGATCAACTCTGGCCACTGCGCAAAGTGAGTGAAAAAATTGGTCTGCAACTGCCGTATGGCACTATGACCTTTACCGTTGGCGAACTGGACGGTGTTTCTCAATATCTCTCCTGTTCGCTGATGTCGCCGCTTTCGCACAGCATGTCGATTGAAGAGGGCCAACGCCTGACGGATGACTGCGCACGAATGATCCTTTCGCTGCCAGTCACGAATCCGGATGTACCACACGCAGGGCGTCGCGCCCTGCTGTTTGGCCGCAGGAGTGGCGAAAATGCATGAGTTGTCGCTTTGCCAGAGCGCCGTTGAAATTATCCAACGGCAGGCGGAGCAGCACGATGTTAAGCGCGTCACCGCCGTGTGGCTGGAAATTGGCGCGCTCTCCTGCGTTGAGGAGAGCGCCGTCCGTTTTAGTTTTGAAATTGTCTGCCACGGAACGGTGGCGCAAGGGTGCGATTTACATATCGTCTATAAACCCGCCCAGGCCTGGTGCTGGGATTGCAGCCAGGTGGTGGAGATTCATCAGCACGATGCGCAGTGTCCGCTCTGTCATGGCGAGCGGTTGCGTGTCGATACCGGCGATTCGCTGATCGTCAAAAGTATTGAAGTTGAATAACCGGAGTTAACAATGTGTATTGGCGTTCCAGGCCAGGTGCTGGCTGTCGGTGAGGATATTCACCAGCTTGCGCAGGTTGAAGTATGTGGTATCAAGCGCGACGTGAATATCGCCCTGATTTGTGAAGGTAACCCTGCCGATCTGCTGGGCCAGTGGGTGCTGGTACACGTCGGATTTGCCATGAGCATCATCGACGAAGATGAAGCCAAAGCCACATTAGACGCGCTGCGCCAAATGGATTACGACATTACCAGCGCGTGATGATTAGCTTTCGTAGGCCTGATAAGACGCGACAGCGTCGCATCAGGCATTGTGCACGATTGCCGGATGCGGCGTGAACGCCTTATCCGGCCTACCGTTCGGGTGCCGATTGTAGGCCTGATAAGACGCGGCAGCGTCGCATCAGGCATTATGCACGATTGCCGGATGCGGCGTGAACGCCTTTTCCGGCCTACCTCGGCCTGGATGGCTTGCTGCGACGAACACCAACCCTTACCCCTGACGCTTATCTTCCGTATTCGTCTCAAAATCACTGGCGTCATGGCGCTCATGCAACTGCTCGTTCAGCGGCCCGTTGGTGCGGTTAACAATACGCCCACGCTTCACCGCCGGACGTTCGCCCACTTCTTTCGCCCAGCGTTGCACATGTTTATAACTGCCCGCATCAAGAAACTCAGCGGCATCATACACACCACCTAACACCACGTTGCCAAACCACGGCCAAATCGCCATATCCGCAATGGTGTACTCATCGCCCGCAACAAACTTATGCTGCGCCAGTTGCTTATCCAGCACGTCGAGCAGGCGCTTGGCTTCCATGGTAAAGCGATTGATGGCGTACTCAATTTTCACCGGCGCGTAATGGTAAAAGTGACCAAAACCACCGCCGAGAAACGGCGCAGCACCCTGTAACCAGAACAACCAGTTCATTGCTTCAGTACGCTTTGCCAGATCCTGCGGCAGGAAGTAGCCAAATTTCTCCGCCAGATAAAGCAGAATCGATCCAGACTCAAACACGCGGAGCGGCGGATTATGCGTATGATCGCGCAGCGCCGGGATCTTCGAGTTTGGGTTTACTTCGACAAAACCGCTGGAGAATTGATCGCCATCGCCTATGCGTATCAGCCAGGCATCGTACTCTGCGCCAGTAACGCCCAGCTCCAGCAGCTCCTCAAGCATAATCGTTACTTTCTGACCGTTCGGCGTTCCCAGCGAATAGAGTTGCAAGGGGTGTTTGCCAACGGGCAGCGTTTTTTCATGCGTCGGACCAGAAACCGGGCGATTGATATTGGCGAACGCGCCGCCAGCGGATTTGTCCCACGTCCAGACTTTCGCGGGCTGATAAGTATTGTCTGTCATAGTGAGTTGCCTTCTGAGTGGTAGTGTCGAAGCAGTGTAGCAGGTCACTTGCTGTACAGAATGTGAATTTTTTAACCCTTTGCGCCAGCCGCTGCGATGAGGTGTATGATTAGTCTGACCTCTGTCCGGTTAATGTCGCTGAGCAGGTAATCAGAGCACAACAATTACGCCAACTGCTTAGGTTGTATTGTTAAAGGTAAAGTGATGAGCAAAGGAACGACCAGCCAGGATGCCCCGTTCGGGACATTATTGGGCTACGCCCCAGGTGGGGTAGCAATCTACTCTTCAGATTACAGTTCTCTCGATCCGCAGGAATACGAAGATGACGCCGTATTCCGTAGCTATATCGACGACGAATATATGGGCCACAAATGGCAATGCGTTGAATTTGCTCGCCGTTTTCTCTTTCTGAATTACGGTGTGGTCTTCACTGACGTGGGTATGGCGTGGGAGATTTTCTCGCTGCGCTTCCTGCGTGAAGTGGTTAATGACAACATCCTGCCATTGCAGGCATTTCCTAATGGCTCGCCGCGTGCACCGGTCGCGGGCGCGCTTCTTATCTGGGATAAAGGCGGTGAATTTAAAGACACTGGCCATGTCGCCATCATTACCCAATTGCATGGCAACAAAGTCCGTATTGCGGAACAGAACGTGATTCATTCCCCGTTGCCGCAAGGACAACAGTGGACGCGCGAGCTGGAGATGGTGGTCGAAAACGGCTGCTATACCCTTAAAGACACGTTTGATGACACCACCATTCTCGGCTGGATGATCCAGACGGAAGATACTGAATACAGCTTACCGCAGCCGGAAATTGCAGGCGAGCTGCTGAAAATCAGCGGAGCGCGCCTGGAAAACAAAGGCCAGTTTGACGGTAAATGGCTGGATGAAAAAGATCCGCTACAAAACGCCTATGTGCAGGCCAACGGTCAGGTGATCAATCAGGATCCGTATCATTACTACACCATTACCGAGAGCGCCGAGCAGGAGCTGATTAAAGCCACCAACGAGCTGCACCTGATGTATCTTCACGCCACCGACAAGGTGCTGAAAGATGACAACCTGCTGGCGCTGTTCGACATCCCAAAAATCCTCTGGCCACGTTTGCGTCTCTCCTGGCAGCGTCGCCGTCACCATATGATCACCGGTCGTATGGATTTCTGCATGGATGAGCGTGGCCTGAAGGTCTACGAATACAACGCCGATTCCGCCTCCTGTCATACCGAAGCGGGCTTGATCCTCGAACGTTGGGCGGAGCAGGGCTATAAAGGCAACGGCTTCAATCCGGCGGAAGGGCTGATTAACGAACTGGCTGGTGCCTGGAAACACAGTCGTGCACGTCCGTTTGTCCATATCATGCAGGACAAAGATATCGAGGAAAACTATCACGCGCAGTTTATGGAGCAGGCGCTGCACCAGGCGGGCTTTGAAACGCGTATCTTGCGTGGGTTGGATGAACTGGGCTGGGATGCTGCCGGGCAACTGATTGATGGGGAAGGGCGACTGGTTAACTGCGTGTGGAAAACCTGGGCGTGGGAAACCGCGTTTGATCAGATTCGTGAAGTTAGCGACCGTGAGTTTGCTGCGGTGCCGATCCGTACCGGTCATCCGCAAAATGAAGTGCGTCTTATCGACGTATTGCTGCGCCCGGAAGTGCTGGTCTTTGAGCCGCTGTGGACGGTGATCCCCGGCAACAAAGCGATTCTGCCGATCCTCTGGTCGCTGTTCCCGCACCATCGCTACCTGCTGGATACCGATTTCTCCGTGAATGATGAACTGGTGAAAACCGGTTATGCAGTGAAACCGATCGCTGGTCGCTGTGGTAGCAATATCGACCTGGTCAGCCATCATGAAGAGGTGCTGGACAAAACCAGCGGTAAATTTGCCGAGCAGAAAAACATCTATCAGCAACTGTGGTGTTTGCCGAAAGTGGACGGTAAATACATTCAGGTATGTACCTTCACCGTTGGCGGCAACTACGGTGGGACGTGTTTGCGCGGTGATGAATCACTGGTCATCAAAAAAGAGAGTGATATTGAACCGTTAATTGTGGTGAAAAAGTAATACATTTTGTAGCAACCCCGTACTGATTATGAAGAATAATCAGTACGGGGATTAATCAAAATATTCAATATTTATATATTCCAATATTTATTCATTTCATATGTGAATGTATTAACCAGTGGAATACCTGTGTTTTGATTATTTCTAAAGGTTTTGAATGAATGCTTATTATCTGATACACAAGAAATAACACTCTTTTTATCGTTAAAAAATGATATTTCACTTTGCCCACGCCGTTAAAGTCACTGATAATGCGTCCGTTCGTAAATTCAAAATGGCGTAATCTAATATATGCTAAATTTATTTGTTGGCCTTGATATATACACAGGGCTTTTGTTATTACTTGCTCTGGCATTTGTGTTGTTCTACGAAGCAATCAATGGTTTTCATGACACGGCGAATGCGGTGGCAACCGTTATTTATACTCGTGCCATGCAGCCACAGCTTGCCGTGGTGATGGCGGCATTTTTTAACTTTTTTGGCGTATTGCTAGGCGGACTTAGCGTTGCCTATGCCATTGTCCATATGTTGCCAACCGATTTGTTGCTGAATATGGGGTCAACTCACGGCCTGGCGATGGTCTTTTCCATGCTGCTGGCGGCGATTATCTGGAACCTGGGAACGTGGTTCTTTGGTTTACCGGCCTCCAGTTCGCATACCTTGATTGGTGCGATTATCGGCATCGGTTTAACCAACGCGCTGTTAACCGGCTCATCGGTGATGGATGCGTTAAACCTGCGTGAAGTGACCAAAATTTTCTCCTCGCTGATTGTTTCCCCTATCGTCGGCCTGGTCATTGCGGGAGGCCTGATATTCCTGCTGCGCCGCTACTGGAGCGGGACGAAAAAGCGTGACCGTATTCACCGCATTCCGGAAGATCGCAAAAAGAAAAAAGGCAAACGTAAGCCACCATTCTGGACGCGTATTGCGCTGATTGTTTCCGCTGCGGGCGTGGCGTTTTCGCACGGTGCTAACGACGGGCAGAAAGGGATCGGCCTGGTGATGCTGGTACTGGTGGGGATTGCCCCTGCTGGCTTCGTCGTCAATATGAATGCGTCCGGCTATGAAATTACCCGTACCCGCGATGCCGTCACCAACTTTGAACACTATCTGCAACAGCATCCTGAACTGCCGCAGAAGTTGATTGCGATGGAACCTCCATTGCCTGCGGCATCGACTGATGGTACGCAAGTAACGGAGTTTCACTGTCATCCGGCAAATACCTTTGATGCGATTGCGCGCGTTAAAACGATGTTGCCAGGTAATATGGAAAGCTACGAGCCGTTAAGCGTGAGTCAGCGCAGCCAGCTGCGCCGCATTATGCTGTGCATCTCTGATACCTCTGCGAAGCTGGCGAAACTGCCAGGTGTCAGTAAAGAAGATCAGAACCTGCTGAAAAAATTGCGCAGCGATATGTTAAGCACCATTGAGTACGCTCCGGTGTGGATCATCATGGCGGTAGCACTGGCGCTCGGCATTGGTACCATGATTGGCTGGCGTCGTGTAGCGATGACCATCGGTGAGAAGATTGGTAAGCGCGGCATGACGTATGCGCAAGGGATGGCGGCGCAGATGACGGCGGCGGTATCTATCGGCCTTGCCAGTTATATTGGGATGCCCGTCTCCACAACACACGTCCTCTCGTCTGCGGTAGCAGGGACGATGGTGGTGGACGGCGGTGGGTTACAGCGTAAAACGGTAACCAGCATCCTGATGGCGTGGGTGTTTACTTTACCGGCGGCGATTTTTCTTTCTGGTGGGTTGTACTGGATAGCATTGCAGTTGATTTAATCTTCCTGAAAATGCCCGGTCCTGGCGATCGGGCATTTCCATTTTTGACTAGTGATAACCACGCGCGGTCATAAAATCCGTAATCGCTTTTTCTGCATCAACCAGTACCTTTTCCAGTGGCTGATTGGCGTCGATATCAACCAGTTGTGCACCACCAAAGGTTAACTGTGGCGTTATGGCTATCTTTCTTGCCAGCGATTCCCTTTTGTGGTCAGGCTTACGCGCGCAGGCCACGTCTAGATCGACATTGAGTTTGATGACCAGATCAGGTTTATGGCTCGCCATCCAGTGAAACGCTTTACGTTCCTGGCTTGCCAGCCATGAGACAAAACGACCACCTTCAATGTTAGGTGGGAACACTGTACCATCGTAAGCGCCAGGAATTTGGTCCTGAGGATAACGGTCGGTTAGAACAATTAACCCGCGACGACGACAGGCAAGCATATGACGAAAGCGCAGTAAGCGACGGGCGACAAACGCTGTAATTACCAGCGCCGGAACAGGGCCAGGCAATTTTTTTGCTGTTTTCACCTGATTTCGTTCAATTGTTTTATGTAAGGATTTTCCCATCAACGGTAATTTTGTCACTGCACGACCGACATTTCCGGCCTGTTTTCCTAAATGAACTCTTTCGGCTGCACCATATTTTTCGACAACGGTAATGAGATGTTCACACACCGTTGACTTGCCTGAACCATCGCTACCAATAACGGCAATTAATGGAGGTGTTATTGACTGCATGAATATATCCTTAAATTTAAATATCCATCCAAAATATTTATTTGGTTAATATGTTTTTATGAAAGCGTAATTCAGGTCAATGTCACAATTAACCATTGTCACAATAAGGTTGAACGGATATTCTGAGCACGGACCACGTAATATTCAATACATTATTTGCTGCCGGGTTTTTCGTGAATCAACGTAATATGTCAATAATTAATTCCACGCCAGTGCGTGTTATTGCCATTGTAGGATGTGATGGTTCAGGTAAATCGACCCTCACGGCAAGCCTGGTAAATGAACTGGCAGCAAGAATGCCAACAGAACACATTTATCTCGGGCAATCGTCCGGGCGAATTGGCGAATGGATTTCACAGCTCCCTGTTATTGGCGCACCTTTTGGGCGTTATTTGCGAAGTAAAGCGGCACATGTGCACGAAAAGCCCTTAACACCGCCTGGCAATATTACTGCGCTGGTTATCTATCTGCTTTCCTGCTGGCGGGCGTACAAGTTTCGCAAAATGTTGTGTAAAAGCCAGCAAGGCTATCTGCTCATCACCGACCGCTACCCGCAGGTTGAAGTGCCGGGTTTTCGCTTTGATGGCCCGCAATTGGCAAAAACCACGGGCGGTAACGGCTGGATAAAAATGTTAAGGCAGCGCGAGCTGAAGCTGTACCAATGGATGGCGTCTTATTTGCCCGTATTGTTGATTCGTCTTGGCATTGATGAACAAACCGCGTTTGCGCGTAAACCTGACCACCAACTGGCGGCGTTACAGGAAAAAATCGCCGTTACGCCGCAACTGACATTCAATGGCGCAAAGATCCTTGAACTGGATGGTCGGCAACCAGCCGATGAAATTATGCAAGCGTCACTACGCGCAATTCACGCCGCGCTTTCCTGATCACCAAAATGGATAGGGGATGATTTAACGAATGGATGCACTACAAACACAAACTGTTAATAGTACAACCGCGCCGCAGCCCAACTACATTCCGGGGCTGATTGCGGTGGTCGGGTGTGATGGCACCGGTAAATCCACACTGACCACTGACCTGGTGAAATCGCTGCAACAACACTGGCAAACCGAGCGCCGCTATTTGGGGCTGCTCTCCGGCGAAGACGGCGACAAAATCAAACGATTGCCGTTGGTTGGCGTCTGGCTGGAACGGCGACTGGCGGCCAAATCCTCGAAAACCCAAAGCATGAAAACCAAATCTCCAGCGCTATGGGCGGCGGTGATTATGTACTGCTTCTCGCTGCGAAGAATGGCGAATCTACGCAAGGTTCAGCGACTGGCGCAAAGTGGCGTTCTGGTGGTCAGCGATCGCTTCCCGCAGGCTGAAATTTCGGGCTTTTATTATGACGGACCGGGGATCGGCGTCGAACGTGCGACCGGGAAAATCAGCATGTTTCTGGCGCAGCGCGAACGGCGTTTATACCAACAAATGGCGCAATACCGTCCTGAATTAATCATTCGTTTGGGGATTGATATTGATACTGCCATCTCCCGCAAGCCTGACCATGACTATGCCGAGCTGCAGGACAAAATCGGCGTCATGTCGACGATTGGCTATAACGGCACAAAAATTCTTGAGATTGATTCCAGAGCGCCCTACAGCGAAGTGCTGGAACAGGCACAGAAGGCGGTTTCTCTGGTTGCCATCGTTTCTGACCGCCGAAGTTTAACTTAAGGCTGGCGGGATACTTTTTACTATCAACGATAAGGTCAGGCTGAATTGGCGGGTTTTAACATCAAACATTGGTTTGCAGATGGCGCGTTTCGCACCATTATTCGCAATAGCGCCTGGTTAGGCTCCAGTAATGTCGTGAGCGCTTTGCTGGGTCTGTTGGCGCTCTCGTGTGCCGGTAAAGGGATGACGCCCGCCATGTTTGGCGTACTGGTGATTGTGCAATCGTACGCCAAGTCGATCAGCGATTTTATTAAGTTTCAGACATGGCAGTTGGTGGTGCAGTACGGAACGCCAGCCTTGACCAACAATAATCCGCAGCAATTTCGCAATGTCGTCTCATTTTCCTTCTCGCTGGATATCGTCAGCGGCGCGGTGGCGATTGTCGGCGGCATTGCCTTACTCCCTTTTCTTTCCCATTCATTAGGTCTGGATGACCAAAGCTTTTGGCTGGCAGCGCTGTATTGCACGCTCATTCCTTCAATGGCTTCCTCCACGCCGACCGGCATTCTGCGTGCGGTAGATCGCTTCGACTTAATTGCTGTACAGCAGGCGACGAAACCTTTTCTGCGCGCAGCGGGGAGCGTCGTTGCCTGGTATTTTGACTTTGGTTTTGCGGGTTTTGTTATTGCCTGGTACGCCTCGAATCTTGTTGGCGGCACCATGTACTGGTGGTTTGCCGCACGTGAATTACGCCGCAGAAATATCCATAACGCGTTCAAATTGAATCTGTTTGAGTCTGCCCGACACATCAAAGGCGCGTGGAGTTTTGTCTGGTCAACCAACATTGCCCATTCCATCTGGTCGGCGCGTAATTCGTGCAGCACAGTGTTGGTGGGGATCGTGTTAGGACCCGCTGCCGCCGGGTTATTTAAAATCGCCATGACATTCTTCGACGCCGCCGGAACGCCAGCGGGTTTACTGGGTAAAAGTTTTTACCCAGAGGTGATGCGTTTAGATCCGCGCACCACCAGACCGTGGTTGTTAGGCGTGAAGTCCGGTTTACTGGCGGGCGGAATCGGTATTCTGGTGGCGCTCGCGGTGTTGATCGTCGGCAAGCCGCTCATTTCGCTGGTGTTTGGCGTTAAGTATCTCGAAGCGTATGACCTGATTCAGGTGATGCTGGGCGCAATTGTGATTTCGATGCTGGGCTTCCCACAGGAGTCATTGCTATTGATGGCGGGAAAACAGCGCGCTTTTCTCGTGGCGCAAACCATCGCCTCAATCGGCTACATCGTATTGCTGTTCATGTTCTGTCATCTATTTGGCGTGCTGGGGGCTGCATTTGCTTACTTCGGTGGGCAATGTCTGGATGTGGTGTTCTCGCTAATTCCGACCTTAAAGGCATTTTTTCAGCGCCATTCCTTGCTTTATAACGCAGCCGGAGAGAAATCCTGATGATGAGAAAATATTTCCCGCTTGAGGCGAGCGAGCGTCTATTTGTTGCGATTGAAGAAGATGATGTCGTTGATGCACAGGTCAGTTTGCCGCCGACTATCGCACTAAGTTGTACCACCGAAATCATCCATGATAATTACGCGTTATGCCTGCAATTCTGGCTCAATGGCGTCAATCGCCAGGAGTTACTGCGTTTAATATGCAAACAGGCCAAAGGCGATGAGCTGACTGCTGATGAGCGCAAACAATTTAAATACATGCGAGCGCGCTACAAGCACCTGCGTTTTGCGCAACGGCTGTATTTAAAAAAGCATCAGGCCGGATTTTTATTCGGCAAAACGACCGTTTTTTTGGGGCGTTTTCAGGACGGCTTTCGTAACGGTAAGAAAAATATTGTGTCGTATTACGGCAACCTGTTACGGGTTTATTTAAGCTCTCCGGTCTGGTCGTTGGTGAACTATTCATTACGCCATAGCCAGTTAGAAAGCGTAAGCGGTTTTATTGCCTATCGGCAAAAGCAAATGCATGCCCTGAAAGAGATAATTGCCAAACCGCGACTAACCGGCAGGGAATTTCATGATGTGCGAAAAATCATCAGCCAGCAGGTTTCTTATTACGACACCTTAAGATCGCTTGATCCTGAAAATAAAGAGGCGTTACAGATTTCCCGTTTCCTCGCCGCCATTAATGGCCTGATGGGGGATAAACACGACGACATGGTGGCGGATGATATGGAAAACCGCCAGTCGTATGATGCACCGGTGGCGCTGGATAGCGATATTCGCCAGCGCTTAGAGCTGCTGATTTCGCGTTTTCCGCTATAACCGGAGCAATGATGTCATCTCGTTTGATTATTGCGCTGATTATCATGCTCTTAGCCCCGGGTGTGCAGGCACACAATTTCGTCACTGGCAAAACGGTTACCCCCGTTTATATCCAGGAAGGCGGCGAGCTGCTTCTGAATAGCGACGACGAAATTCACTACCAAAAGTGGAACAGCACACAATTGGCGGGAAAAGTTCGCATTATTCAGTACATCGCCGGGCGTAAGTCGGCGAAGAAAAAGAACTCACTGTTAATTAAAGCGGTTGAAGCGGCAAACTTTCCGCAGGATCGTTTTCAGCCCACCACCATTGTGAACACTGATGATGCCATCTTTGGTACCGGCTATTTTGTCGTTGGCAAAATCGAAAAAAATAAACGCCGCTATCCATGGGCGCAATTCGTTATTGACGGCAATGGACAGGGACGCGTTGCCTGGCACTTGCAGGAGCAGAGTTCAACCATTCTGGTGCTGAATAAATCCGGGCAAATTCAGTGGGCAAAGGACGGCAGCCTGACGCCGGAAGAGGTAGATCATGTCATTGCGCTGGCGCAGAAGCTGATCAATGAATAAAAAACTCAAAGGATTGAGGGCGTTAGTGAGATGAAGCTGGTTGAACACTACATCATGCGTGGTACGCGCCGTCTGGTGCTGATTATCGTCGGTTTTCTGATCTTTATTTTCGCCAGCTACTCCGCACAGCGTTATCTGACCGAAGCGGCAAATGGGATATTAGCTCTTGATGTTGTGCTGGATATCGTTTTCTACAATGTGCTGATTGCACTGGAGATGTTGTTACCTGTTGGACTGTATGTGTCAGTTGGCGTGACGCTAGGGCAGATGTATACCGACTCGGAAATTACCGCTATCTCTGCGGCGGGGGGCAGTCCGGGACGCTTGTACAAAGCCGTTCTTTATCTGGCGATACCGCTAAGTATTTTTGTCACCCTTCTGTCGATGTATGGTCGTCCGTGGGCTTATGCGCAGATTTATCAACTGGAGCAGCAGTCGCAGTCGGAGCTGGATGTTCGCCAGTTGCGGGCAAAGAAATTTAACACTAACGATAACGGACGAATGATCCTTTCGCAGACGGTTGATCAGGATAATAATCGCCTGACTGACGCGCTGATTTATACTTCTACTGCCAATCGAACCCGCATTTTCCGCGCCCGTTCGGTTGATGTGGTTGACCCATCACCCGAGAAACCGACCGTTATGTTGCACAACGGCACTGCCTATCTTCTCGATCATCAGGGGCGTGACGACAACGAACAGATCTACCGTAATCTGCAATTACATCTGAATCCGCTGGATCAAAGCCCTAACGTCAAACGCAAAGCAAAATCGGTCACGGAGCTGGCGCGCTCCGTCTTTCCAGCCGATCATGCCGAACTGCAATGGCGACAAAGCCGTGGCCTGACAGCGTTGTTGATGGCGCTGCTGGCCATTTCATTAAGTCGGGTAAAACCGCGGCAAGGGCGATTTTCAACGTTATTGCCACTGACGTTGCTGTTTGTTGCCATTTTTTATGGCGGCGACGTCTGCCGTACGCTGGTGGCTAACGGCGCGATTCCCCTCATTCCTGGTTTGTGGTTAGTACCCGGACTCATGCTAATGGGCCTGCTGATGCTGGTCGCACGCGACTTCTCTTTGCTGCAGAAATTTTCCCGATGAATGTTTTCAGTCGCTATTTAATCCGTCATCTCTTTCTCGGTTTTGCCGCCGCCGCAGGGCTATTGCTGCCGCTTTTTACCACCTTCAACCTGATTAACGAACTGGATGATGTCAGCCCGGGCGGTTATCGCTGGACTCAGGCGGTGCTGGTGGTGCTGATGACCTTACCGCGTACACTGGTCGAACTTTCGCCGTTTATCGCCTTATTGGGAGGGATTGTTGGCCTGGGGCAGTTATCGAAAAACAGTGAGCTTACCGCCATTCGCAGCACTGGGTTTTCTATCTTCCGTATTGCACTGGTGGCGCTGGTTGCCGGGATATTGTGGACTGTTTCGTTAGGCGCGATAGATGAGTGGGTGGCGTCGCCATTGCAGCAACAGGCGCTGCAAATCAAATCGACTGCCACCGCGTTGGGGGAGGACGATGACATTACCGGCAATATGCTTTGGGCCAGGCGCGGTAATGAATTTGTGACGGTGAAATCGCTGAACGAGCAGGGCCAGCCTGTGGGCGTGGAGATATTTCATTATCGCGACGATCTCTCGCTCGAATCCTACATTTTTGCACGCAGTGCCTCCATTGAAGACGACAAAACATGGATCCTGCATGGTGTGAATCATAAAAAATGGTTGAATGGCAAAGAAACGCTGGAAACATCAGATAATCTTGCCTGGCAATCGGCCTTCACCAGTATGAATCTTGAAGAGTTATCGATGCCGGGAAATACTTTTTCTGTCCGTCAACTTAATCATTACATCCATTATTTGCAGGAAACTGGGCAACCCAGCAGCGAATACCGCCTTGTACTGTGGGAAAAACTGGGACAACCCATCCTGACCCTGGCGATGATTTTGCTGGCTGTGCCGTTTACCTTTAGTGCCCCGCGTTCGCCTGGGATGGGTAGCCGTCTCGCTGTAGGCGTCATCGTGGGCTTACTTACCTGGATCAGCTATCAAATCATGGTCAATCTGGGATTGCTATTTGCGTTGAGCGCACCTGTTACCGCGCTCGGTTTACCGGTAGCGTTTGTGCTGGTGGCGTTGAGCCTGGTGTATTGGTATGACAGACAACATTAAACCCGCCGTGGCGCAACACCACAGCGGGCTCACATTACTGCTTCAGAGTAGCGAACGCTTGAATGATGGCATCAATTTGCTCACGACTGTGGGCAGCGTTTACGCTACAGCGCAGCAGCGTGATGCCTGCAGGCGCGGCAGGTGGCAGGATAAGATTCACATAAACGCCCAGCGAAATAAGCTCGCGCCAGATGCGTAAACCTTCCTCTTTCGAACCGATTATTACTGGCACTACCGGGCTAATATGTGAACTTAACTCATAACCCAGTTTTTGCAGACCGTCATACAGATGGTTGGCATTATCCATCAGCTTTTGCCGCAACTCTGGTTGTGTAGCAATGGTTCTTAACGACGAGCGCACGGTCGCAATGCAGGACGGAGAAGGAGAGGCGGTAAAAATATACGGGCGGCTGCCGTAGCGCAGCACTTCCATCGCTTCCGAACCGACAGCAAAACCGCCAATCGAGGCCAGACTTTTACTGAAAGTACCAACGATAATATCCACATCATCTTCAACGCCAACGGCTTCAGCCAGTCCGCGCCCCGTTGCGCCTAACACGCCAAACGAATGCGCTTCATCGACAATCAAATAACCACCGAGACGACGTTTGATATCAACAATTTCCGCCAGCGGCGCAACGTCACCGAGCATACTGTAGATGCCTTCAACGATGATAATCGCCTCTTTTGCCCGTTCACCGAGGCGAACCATGCGCCGTTCCAGATCTTTAGCATCGTTATGGCGGAAACGAATAATTTCCGCGCCACCGAGAGAACAGGCGTCATAAATACTGGCGTGGCTGTCGGCATCCAGTAACACCACGGCGTTATGGTCGGCAAGTGCGCTGATGACGCCTAAATTAGCGGTATAACCGGTTGAAAAAACGATAGCGGTAGGGCGATTAAAAAACTCGGCGATCTCTTTCTCTAACGCCAGATGCGGCGCATAACTGCCGTTTGCCATACGAGAACCGGTGGTGCCGGTGCCTTGGGCCGCTAACGCTGCCTGACCTTCGGCGATGGCATCATGATTGAAGGTTAATCCGAGATAATTATTGGTCCCGGCCAGAATCACTTTTTTATTGCCGATCCGGCCTTCGGTGGCGGAATACACTTCATCAATACAGGTACCAAACGGCGTTAACCCGTTGTCACTAAATTGCAGTCGCTCGCCAGCAAGACGCGCATATTTATCGTATAGCCCCATTATTTATTCTCCAGCCATGGAAGTAGTGTTTCCATTAATTGCGCAGGGGTTTTGACATCCAGCAGAATATTAATAGGAATGGAAATATCGAATCTGTCTTCCAGCATCATTAAGAGATCCATCACTTTGATCGACTCCAGGCCAAGATCGTTGACGAGATCGCTGTCGGGCTTAATTTCCACACCGTTTTCGACCAAATCCTGTAAACAGGAAAGGATGTAATCCATTACTATTTCACGATTTACCATAGAAACGTTAACACACCTTTAAACAAGACAATCAAAATAGCCCGTTGCGTAATGCGTGTTCCAGGCTAATCCCGGGAAACCAATTAATATCTTCAGAAATACGGTTATTACTTGCTGACCAGTCGGCGTGGGTTAATTCACGGATTTTCGAGCGGGTCAGCATAGGTTCTTTACCTGCCAGGCGACTCAACGTGGTACTGATATCCGCAAGGCAGGTGAGTACCGACAGAGGAATACCAACCATTCGAACGGAACCACAACGGGCGTCGGCGGCAAGCTGTCTTACGCGTTGCCAGTCATAGCCGCCGGCGACGCCATCGCATAATTCATAGGTTTGCGTCTGTACAGTTTCGGCGCTTAACCACTGCCCCACGGCTTGCGCGAAATCGGTGACGTGCAGGAAAGAGAGCTGTGTATCTGGCGCACCAAGTCGTGGCAGTAGGCCGCGCAGCATCCAGTCAAACAGCGGTTTTAACTCTTTATCGCCGGGACCATACACGGCTGTCGGGCGAAAAATGCCCAGCGTAATTTCGTCAGCCATTGCGGTCAGTCGTTGTTCGGCGACGTGTTTGGAATTTGCGTACCAGGAGAGTTCGGGATGACGCGCCGCCAGCGAAGAGATAAACAGAAAACGTTGGCAAAAGCCGCTCTCTTTTGCCGCTTGCATCAGGCGCAGGCTGCCGTCAACGTTACAGCGGGTAAAAATCTCTTCTTTGTGTCCGCGCACTTGTCCGGCGCAATGGACCACCGCGCTGGCTCCGGCAACCAGTTCGCTAAGCGAATGTGTATCTTCCAGCGAACCGCGCACCCAGATGAGATTATCATTGACGTGAGCGCGGGCAGTACGCGTCAATGCGCGAACGTGAAAGCCGCGGGCGAGCAGGTTATCGATAATATATTTACCGATAAACCCGGTAGCGCCCGTCACCGCGACAGTTTGATTCATGCCAGGGATTCCTGCACATGAAGGCTTGCAGCATAAGCCTTCTGATAACGTTTTTTCGCTTCCGCACGGGCAGGCTTGCCGGAGGACGTTCGGGGAATACTGTGGGGCGGCAACAGATCGATAGCCGCGGTCACGCCAAATTCGCTTTGGATCCGTGCTGCCAGCGCGTGGATAAGCTGCCCGCGACGTTCTTCATCGCTGATCCGACACTGGATCTGCAAAATGATTTTTTCCTGGGCGGTAACAAAAGCAATCGCATCGCCAGAATGAATTTCCGGTTCCTGTTCCGCAATATATTCAATATCCTGCGGCCAGATATTACGGCCACGAATAATAATCAGATCTTTAATGCGTCCGGTGACATACAGATAACCGTCCAGCAGATAACCGAGGTCGCCGGTGTCTAACCAGCCCGTCGCGGCAATCTCGTCTTGTGAAATCTGGTCGCCAAAGTAACCGCTCATCAGGCTAGGGCCGGAGATGCAAATATGGCCTACCATACGTTCCGCGACAGGTATACCTGCTTCATTGCGGATTTCAATGCCATGTTCCGGCAACGCTTTACCGCAGTTGACGAAAGTCGATACGGCGCGTGTTTCAGCATCCGGCGCGACGGCTTTGCCCTGATATTCGAGGATGTCGCGATCCACTTCGTTAACCACAACCCCGGAAGCTTCATCAGAGAAGCTGACAGCCAGCGCATTTTCTGCCAGTCCGTAGCACGGCATGAAAGTTTTATCGTCAAAGTTGACCTGACGGAAACATTCAGCGAATTGATGGAGTTGTTCTGCGGAGATGGGTTCTGCACCAATACCAGCGACGCGCCAGCAGGAAAGATCCAGTTCAGCGAGATCTTTTTCATTCACGCGGCGCTGGCACAATTCATAGCCAAACGGCGGCGCAACGGAAACGGTGCCGCGATTTTTACTGATCAATTTAAGCCATTGCAGAGGACGCATGGCAAAATCCTGGGTGCGCAAATAATCTACTGAAAGCTGCGTGGCGACGGGGGTCAGGAGAAAGCCGACCAGTCCCATATCATGGTAGAAAGGCAGCCAGGAGACGCAGCGGTCGCCAGGGCGTAATTTAATGCCATCGTGGCTTATAGCACGTAGATTAGCCATCACTTCGCGATGGGTGATAATTACGCCACGGGGAAAACGGGTGCTGCCGGAAGTGTACTGGAGGTAGGCGATATCGTTCGGAACTGGACGCTGGAGCGCAACATCGGCTTCCGGTAATGCCTTAAACCAGGCGTGGCTTAAAACATGTAATTCGGGGTTGTTGTTATGCGTCGCGGCATTGACCAGCGGTAACCACTCATCACCAGTGATAATGGCTGCGGGCTGGCAACTTGCCAGTAAACCCTGCAGTTTGGCGCTCCAGGAATCCCGCTGACCGACGCCCATTGGAATCGCCAACGGGACGGCGACTAAGCCGGCATACTGGCAGGAAAAAAAAGCCTCTACGAACCCGCTACTGGTTTCGGCAATCAGCGCCACGCGATCGCCTTTTTTCAGATTCAGTGATAACAACCGCTTCGCACCAGCTTCGGCACGCGCTTTTAACGTCTGATATTCCAGTTGTTCTTCAAGTTGGCAACGTCTGTCATAAAAATTCATTCCGGCGCTACTCAGAGCGGCGTAGTCCAAAGCATCAACCAGCGTTGGAAAATCGGCATAGCGCATAGGTAGGGAATGCGTAAAGATTTTATTAGACATATACACCACGAAAAAATTGGATATCAAAAATAAAATGACAATAATGCGGTGGATTATATAGGCATAAAAGATAAATGAGATAGTATTTTCATCAGTGTGAAAATGAACATTGATTTAAATAATGAGTTTGAGTTTTTTTGTTTTTATTGTGAATGATATTTAATTTATGAATATATTAAGAAGAAGCCTTGTTTGGTCGCCTTAAATCGACAAAAGGCATTGAGGCGCTTCTGTGTAGTCTTTGATCTTATCTTAATTATTAATAAATACTATTTATTCTTTGTTTGTATTCATTGGATTGATTATTAAGATGCCGTTCGTTGCTGTTGCAATCTGTTTGTCACCGTTAATTATTTGTTATCCACAGAGATATGGAATGCGATCTGCTGATGATTAAAATTGAAAAAGTAATTAATAAAAATGACCTTAAGGCATTTATCGCTTTTCCGTCATCACTTTATCCCGATGATCCAAACTGGATACCCCCTTTATTCATTGAGCGCAGCGAGCATTTGTCTGCGAAGAATCCGGGGACGGACCATATCATCTGGCAGGCGTGGGTGGCAAAAAAAGCCGGGCAGATAGTTGGGCGAATTACCGCGCAAATCGATACCTTGCACCGCGAGCGTTACGGTGAAGATACCGGTCATTTCGGCATGATTGACGCCATTGATGATCCGCAGGTTTTTGCCGCGTTGTTTGGCGCAGCGGAAGCGTGGTTGAAGTCACAAGGTGCAAGTAAGATCAGCGGGCCTTTCAGCCTGAATATCAATCAGGAAAGCGGATTACTGATTGAAGGTTTCGATACACCACCCTGTGCGATGATGCCGCACGGTAAACCGTGGTATGCCGCGCATATTGAACAATTGGGTTATCACAAAGGCATTGATTTACTGGCGTGGTGGATGCAGCGAACCGATCTTACTTTCTCTCCGGCGCTAAAAAAACTGATGGATCAGGTGCGCAAAAAGGTGACCATTCGCTGCATCAATCGCCAGCGGTTTGCCGAAGAGATGCTGATCCTGCGTGAGATTTTCAACTCTGGCTGGCAGCATAACTGGGGATTTGTGCCGTTTACCGAACATGAGTTCGCGACTATGGGCGATCAGCTTAAGTACCTGGTGCCGGACGATATGATCTACATCGCCGAGATTGATTCTGCACCCTGTGCGTTTATTGTCGGCTTACCGAACATCAACGAGGCGATTGCCGATCTGAACGGATCGCTCTTTCCCTTCGGCTGGGCAAAATTGCTGTGGCGTTTAAAAGTCAGCGGTGTGCGAACTGCGCGAGTACCGCTGATGGGCGTGCGGGACGAGTATCAGTTCAGCCGCATCGGCCCGGTGATTGCGTTGTTATTGATTGAAGCCTTACGCGATCCGTTTGCCCGCCGGAAGATCGATGCGCTGGAGATGTCATGGATCCTCGAAACCAATACAGGCATGAATAACATGCTGGAACGCATTGGGGCGGAGCCGTACAAGCGTTACCGATTGTATGAAAAGCAGATTTAATACCAGATCCTGTTAAGCGCAGGGGCGATCCCTCGCCCCTCGGGGAAAGGGTTAGGGTGAGGGTGAAAACTCGGCTCACATTCCCACCTTGTTCATCTCCAGCGGCACCGCCGAGCGAATCAAATGGTGGCCTTCCAGCTCGATATCGTGGAGATTCTTTTTCACGGTCCGCACATGATCGCGTGCTGCGCGCTGGGCGACGTGCGGCAGCCGCTGCAACACCGCGTTGTAGATCCGCGCATGCTGGCGATCGATCTGCTTTTTTTGCTGTGGTCGATGGTAGAGATTATTTACGCTGGCAAACACTGAATTAAACATCAGATCGGTCAATGATTGCAGTGTAAACACCAGCACCTGATTGTGAGAAGCCTGACAAATGGCGAGATGGAAAGCGTGATCCAACTGCGCATGTTCGATCAGCGAAATCTCTTTGTTGTTCTCACTGGCGGCGAGCATTTTTTCATAACAGCGGGTTATCACAACAAAATCAGCCTGGGTTCCCAGCGTTGCCGCCAGCCTTGCCGATTCGCCCTCCAGCAATGCGCGAACGTCGAGCAGATCGTACAGCGTTCGCGGCTGCGTACTGAACAGATGGATCAGCGGGCTGGTGTCCTGCACCCGATTAAGCCGTGCGACACGAGAATCGCGACCCTGCGCTGTTTCAATAATCCCGCGCCCGCGCAGCACGGTCAGCCCTTCACGCAGTGCGGAGCGTGAGAAGCCGAGCTTTTCACACAGTCGACGTTCCGAGGGAAGCGGCTGACCGACCTTCAGTACGCCGTCGATAATTAACCGTTCGATACTCTCTGCAACCACTTCGCAAATAGGGCGACGTTCATCTTTCATTCCCGGACCTCGTGCACAGGTAGGACCAATTTTTCTGTTCTTAACTCGCAAAACACGCACATCACGTAAGTGATTATGTTACATCAATTTAACATTAAGTTAACCAAGACAAGGTCACAGAGCTGGAAAAAAAATGGTCTGACCGGTAGCTAAAGAGATAGACGAAAACGAAAAGCCCGCTTAATAACTGTTCACAGAAGCAGCGCGCAAAAATCAGCTGCCACACAACACAACAAAGCGAAGCCTACTCATGAGCATCTTGTACGAAGAGCGTCTTGATGGCGCTTTACCCGATGTCGACCGCACATCGGTACTGATGGCACTGCGTGAGCATGTCCCTGGACTTGAGATCCTGCATACCGATGAGGAGATCATTCCTTATGAGTGTGACGGGTTGAGCGCGTATCGCACGCGTCCATTACTGGTTGTTCTGCCTAAGCAAATGGAACAGGTGACAGCGATTCTGGCTGTTTGTCACCGCCTGCGTGTATCGGTGGTGACCCGTGGTGCAGGCACTGGGCTTTCTGGTGGCGCGCTGCCGCTGGAAAAAGGTGTGTTGTTGGTGATGGCGCGCTTTAAAGAGATCCTCGACATTAACCCCGTTGGTCGCCGCGCGCGCGTGCAGCCGGGCGTGCGTAACCTGGCGATCTCCCAGGCCGTTGCGCCGCATAATCTCTATTACGCGCCGGATCCTTCCTCACAAATCGCCTGTTCAATTGGCGGCAATGTGGCGGAAAATGCCGGTGGCGTCCACTGCCTGAAATATGGTCTGACCGTACATAACTTGCTGAAAATTGAAGTGCAAACGCTGGACGGCGAGGCGCTGACGCTGGGATCGGACGCGCTGGATTCGCCTGGTTTTGACCTGCTGGCGCTGTTCACCGGATCGGAAGGTATGCTCGGCGTGACCACCGAAGTAACGGTGAAGCTGTTGCCGAAGCCGCCCGTGGCGCGGGTTCTGTTAGCCAGCTTTGACTCGGTAGAAAAAGCCGGACTTGCAGTTGGTGACATCATCGCCAATGGCATTATCCCCGGCGGGCTGGAGATGATGGATAACCTGTCGATCCGCGCAGCGGAAGATTTTATTCATGCCGGTTATCCCGTCGACGCCGAAGCGATTTTGTTATGCGAGCTGGACGGCGTGGAGTCTGACGTACAGGAAGACTGCGAGCGGGTTAACGACATCTTGTTGAAAGCGGGCGCGACTGACGTCCGTCTGGCACAGGACGAAGCAGAGCGCGTACGTTTCTGGGCCGGTCGCAAAAATGCGTTCCCGGCGGTAGGACGTATCTCCCCGGATTACTACTGCATGGATGGCACCATCCCGCGCCGCGCCCTGCCTGGCGTACTGGAAGGCATTGCCCGTTTATCGCAGCAATATGATTTACGTGTTGCTAACGTCTTTCATGCCGGAGATGGCAACATGCACCCGTTAATCCTTTTCGATGCCAACGAACCCGGTGAATTTGCCCGCGCGGAAGAGCTGGGCGGGAAGATCCTCGAACTCTGCGTTGAAGTTGGCGGCAGCATCAGTGGGGAACATGGCATCGGGCGAGAAAAAATCAATCAAATGTGCGCCCAGTTCAACAGCGATGAAATCACGACCTTCCATGCGGTCAAGGCGGCGTTTGACCCCGATGGTTTGCTGAACCCTGGGAAAAACATTCCCACGCTACACCGCTGTGCTGAATTTGGTGCCATGCATGTGCATCACGGTCATTTACCTTTCCCTGAACTGGAGCGTTTCTGATGCTACGCGAGTGTGATTACAGCCAGGCGCTGCTGGAGCAGGTGAATCAGGCGATTAGCGATAAAACGCCGCTGGTGATTCAGGGCAGCAATAGCAAAGCCTTTTTAGGTCGTCCTGTCACCGGGCAAACGCTGGATGTGCGTTGTCATCGCGGCATTGTTAATTACGACCCGACCGAGCTGGTGATAACCGCTCGTGCCGGAACGCCGCTGGTGGCGATTGAAGCGGCGCTGGAGAGCGCCGGGCAAATGCTCCCCTGCGAGCCGCCACATTATGGTGAAGAAGCCACCTGGGGCGGGATGGTCGCCTGCGGGCTGGCGGGGCCGCGTCGCCCGTGGAGCGGTTCGGTCCGCGATTTTGTCCTCGGCACGCGCATCATTACCGGCACTGGAAAACATCTGCGTTTTGGTGGCGAAGTGATGAAAAACGTTGCCGGATACGATCTCTCACGGTTAATGGCCGGAAGCTACGGTTGTCTTGGCGTGCTCACTGAAATCTCGATGAAAGTGTTACCGCGACCGCGCGCCTCCCTGAGCCTGCGTCGGGAAATCAGCCTGCAAGAAGCCATGAATGAAATCGCCCAGTGGCAACTCCAGCCATTACCCATTAGTGGCTTATGTTACTTCGACAATGCGTTGTGGATCCGCCTTGAGGGCGGCGAAGGATCGGTAAAAGCAGCGCGTGAACTGCTGGGTGGCGAAGAGGTTGCGGATCAGTTCTGGCAGCAATTGCGTGAACAACAACTGCCGTTCTTCTCGTTACCAGGTACCTTATGGCGCATTTCATTACCCAGCGATGCGCCGATGATGGATTTACCCGGCGAGCAACTGATCGACTGGGGCGGGGCGTTACGCTGGCTGAAATCGACAGCCGATGACAATCAAATTCATCGCATCGCCCGCAACGCTGGCGGTCATGCGACCCGCTTTAGTGCCGGAGATGGTGGTTTTGCCCCGCTACCGGCTCCTTTATTCCGCTATCACCAGCAGCTTAAACAGCAGCTCGACCCTTGCGGCGTGTTTAACCCCGGTCGCATGTACGCGGAACTTTGAGGAGCAGGCTATGCAAACCCAATTAACTGAAGAGATGCGGCAGAACGCGCGCGCGCTGGAAGCCGACAGCATCCTGCGCGCCTGTGTTCACTGCGGATTTTGTACCGCAACCTGCCCAACCTATCAGCTCCTGGGCGATGAACTGGACGGGCCGCGCGGGCGCATCTATCTGATTAAACAGGTGCTGGAAGGCAACGACGTCACGCTTAAAACGCAGGAACATCTCGATCGCTGTCTCACTTGCCGTAATTGTGAAACCACCTGTCCTTCTGGTGTGCGCTATCACAATTTGCTGGATATCGGGCGTGATATTGTCGAGCAGAAAGTGAAACGCCCATTGCCGGAGCGAATGCTGCGCGAAGGATTGCGCCAGGTAGTGCCGCGTCCGGCGGTCTTCCGTGCGCTGACGCAGGTAGGACTGGTGCTGCGACCGTTTCTGCCGGAACAGGTCAGAGCAAAACTGCCCGCCGAAACGGTGAAAGCTAAACCGCGACCACCGCTGCGCCATAAGCGTCGGGTTTTAATGCTGGAAGGCTGCGCCCAGCCTACGCTTTCGCCCAACACCAACGCGGCAACTGCGCGAGTGCTGGATCGTCTGGGGATCAGCGTCATGCCAGCTAACGAAGCAGGCTGTTGTGGGGCGGTGGACTATCATCTTAATGCGCAAGAGAAAGGGCTGGCGCGGGCGCGAAATAATATTGATGCCTGGTGGCCCGCGATTGAAGCAGGTGCCGAGGCAATTTTGCAAACCGCCAGCGGTTGTGGCGCGTTCGTTAAAGAGTATGGGCAGATGCTGAAAAACGATGCGTTATATGCCGATAAAGCGCGTCAGGTCAGTGAGCTGGCGGTCGATTTAGTCGAACTTCTGCGCGAGGAACCGCTGGAAAAACTGGCAATTCGCGGCGATAAAAAACTGGCCTTCCACTGCCCGTGTACCCTACAACATGCGCAAAAGCTGAACGGCGAAGTGGAAAAAGTGTTGCTTCGTCTTGGATTTACCTTAACGGACGTTCCCGACAGCCATCTGTGCTGCGGGTCGGCGGGAACATATGCGTTAACGCATCCCGATCTGGCGCGCCAGCTGCGGGATAACAAAATGAATGCGCTGGAAAGCGGCAAACCGGAAATGATCGTCACCGCCAACATTGGTTGCCAGACGCATCTGGCGAGCGCCGGTCGTACCTCTGTGCGTCACTGGATTGAAATTGTAGAACAAGCCCTTGAAAAGGAATAACAAAATGAAAACTAAAGTCATTCTTAGCCAGCAAATGGCGAGTGCAATTATTGCCGCGGGTCAGGAAGAGGCGCAGAAAAATAACTGGTCTGTTTCCATTGCTGTTGCCGATGACGGCGGTCATCTGCTGGCGTTAAGCCGCATGGACGATTGCGCGCCGATTGCGGCTTACATCTCCCAGGAGAAAGCGCGTACCGCCGCGCTGGGGCGTCGTGAAACTAAGGGCTATGAAGAGATGGTGAACAACGGACGTACCGCGTTCGTGACTGCGCCGTTACTGACGTCGCTGGAAGGTGGCGTACCGGTTGTTGTGGATGGGCAAATTATTGGTGCCGTGGGCGTTTCTGGTTTAACCGGAGCACAGGATGCGCAGGTCGCGAAAGCGGCAGCAGCGGTGTTGGCGAAATAAGCGAAAACGAGGAGATAAACAATGAGTCAAACCATAACCCAGGGCCGTTTACGCATTGACGCCAACTTTAAACGTTTTGTCGATGAAGAAGTTTTACCGGGCGTGGAGCTGGACGTTGCGGCGTTCTGGCGCAATTTTGATGAGATCGTTCACGATCTGGCACCAGAAAATCGTCAGTTGCTGGCAGAACGCGATCGCATTCAGGCGGCGCTTGATGAGTGGCATCGCAGCAATCCGGGGCCGGTTAAAGATAAAGAGGCCTATAAATCTTTCCTGCGTGAACTGGGCTACCTGGTGCCACAACCGGAGCGCGTGACGGTGGAAACCACGGGCATTGACAGCGAAATCACCAGCCAGGCGGGGCCACAGCTGGTGGTTCCGGCAATGAACGCCCGCTACGCGCTGAACGCGGCGAACGCTCGCTGGGGCTCACTGTACGATGCGTTATACGGCAGCGACATCATCCCGCAGGAAGGGGCGATGGTCAGCGGCTACGATCCGCAACGCGGTGAGCAGGTTATCGCCTGGGTTCGGCGTTTCCTCGATGAATCACTACCGCTGGAAAACGGCAGCTATCAGGATGTGGTGGCGTTTAAGGTGGTCGATAAACAATTACGCATCCAGTTGAAAAATGGTAAAGAAACCACGTTACGTACCCCGGCGCAGTTTGTCGGTTACCGTGGCGATGCCGCTGCGCCGACCTGCATTTTGCTGAAAAATAACGGTCTGCATATTGAACTGCAAATTGATGCCAACGGGCGGATTGGCAAAGACGATCCGGCGCATATCAACGATGTTATCGTCGAAGCGGCCATCAGTACCATTCTCGACTGCGAAGATTCGGTCGCGGCGGTTGATGCGGAAGATAAAATCCTGCTGTACCGCAACCTGCAGGGCCTGATGCAGGGGACTCTGCAAGAGAAAATGGAGAAGAACGGTCGACAAATCGTGCGTAAACTGAATGACGATCGTCATTACACCGCCGCCGATGGCTCTGAAATTTCTCTGCACGGACGCTCGCTGCTGTTTATCCGCAACGTGGGTCATTTGATGACTATTCCTGTGATTTGGGACAGCGAAGGCAATGAAATCCCGGAAGGCATTCTTGATGGCGTCATGACTGGCGCGATTGCCCTCTATGATTTAAAAGTGCAGAAAAACTCGCGCACTGGCAGCGTCTATATTGTGAAACCGAAAATGCACGGTCCGCAGGAAGTGGCGTTCGCCAACAAACTGTTTACCCGCATTGAGACAATGCTCGGTATGGCACCGAATACCCTGAAAATGGGCATTATGGATGAAGAACGTCGGACCTCGCTGAACTTGCGTAGCTGTATCGCTCAGGCGCGCAACCGCGTGGCGTTCATCAATACCGGTTTCCTCGACCGTACCGGCGATGAAATGCATTCGGTGATGGAAGCTGGCCCGATGCTGCGTAAAAACCAGATGAAATCGACGCCGTGGCTCAAAGCCTACGAGCGTAATAACGTGCTTTCCGGTCTGTTCTGTGGGCTGCGCGGTAAAGCGCAAATTGGTAAAGGCATGTGGGCAATGCCGGACCTGATGGCGGACATGTACAGCCAGAAGGGCGATCAGTTACGTGCCGGGGCGAACACGGCCTGGGTTCCGTCACCAACCGCTGCTACGCTCCATGCGCTGCACTACCATCAAACCAACGTACAGAGCGTGCAAGCCAACATTGCCCAGACCGAGTTCAATGCTGAATTTGAACCGCTGCTGGACGATCTGCTGACTATTCCGGTGGCTGAAAACGCTAACTGGTCGGCACAAGAGATCCAACAAGAGCTGGATAACAACGTACAGGGGATTCTGGGTTACGTGGTGCGCTGGGTGGAGCAGGGGATTGGTTGTTCAAAAGTGCCGGATATTCACAATGTGGCGCTGATGGAAGACCGTGCAACGTTGCGTATCTCCAGCCAGCATATCGCCAACTGGTTACGTCACGGTATTCTGACCAAAGAACAGGTGCAGGCGTCGCTGGAGAATATGGCGAAAGTGGTTGATCAGCAAAACGCTGGCGATCCGGCTTATCGTCCGATGGCGGGGAATTTCGCTAACTCGTGTGCTTTTAAAGCTGCCAGCGATTTAATCTTCCTCGGCGTGAAACAGCCAAACGGCTATACCGAACCGTTATTACACGCCTGGCGTTTACGCGAAAAAGAAAGTCATTAATAGCGTCAAAAAAGCCCCGGCAAGTTTTATTGTCGGGGCTATGATAGTAACTGCGGTAGTACATTTATCCCGGAAATAACCGGAGCGATTATCAGGGTTTAACAATATTAAATACCCGTAGCGCATTACTAGCGGGCCTAAAACAACAATATGGACATCTTAACGATACTCTGCGCCTGCGTGTGCGGAACAGAAACCCTTAGCCGATATACTTGTTATGCCAGAGGTAGCAATTGCGTTAGCGGCGTACTGTTGCTGTAAAGTATAACGCCTATATTTTACAGTTCAGTCCTCTTTTGCTTATTACAACCTTAAGTATATCAAGCATATAAAGATAATAAGAGACTGAACAATATGGTTACCTGGACCCAAATGTATATGCCGATGGGAGGACTGGGGCTATCCGCTCTGGTCGCCCTGATCCCGATAATATTCTTCTTCGTTGCACTCGCGGTATTACGTCTGAAAGGACATGTCGCCGGAGCAATAACCCTTATATTATCTATTCTGATTGCGATATTCGCCTTTAAAATGCCGATTGATATGGCATTTGCTGCTGCGGGCTATGGCTTTATTTATGGTTTATGGCCTATTGCGTGGATTATTGTCGCGGCGGTATTCCTGTATAAATTAACCGTTGCCAGCGGCCAGTTCGATATTATCCGCAGCTCGGTTATCTCCATCACTGACGATCAGCGTTTGCAGGTGTTACTGATTGGTTTCTCCTTTGGCGCGCTGCTGGAAGGGGCGGCTGGCTTTGGTGCGCCGGTGGCGATTACCGGTGCGCTGCTGGTGGGCCTGGGCTTCAAACCGTTATACGCGGCGGGGCTGTGTCTGATTGCCAATACTGCGCCGGTGGCGTTTGGTGCGTTGGGCGTGCCGATTCTGGTCGCCGGTCAGGTAACGGGTATCGATCCGTTCCACATTGGCGCAATGGCGGGACGTCAGTTACCGTTCCTGTCGGTTCTTGTGCCGTTCTGGCTGGTAGCAATGATGGACGGCTGGAAAGGGGTGAAAGAGACGTGGCCAGCGGCGCTGGTTGCTGGGGGAAGCTTCGCTGTCACGCAGTTCTTTACCTCTAACTATATTGGTCCGGAACTGCCGGATATTACTTCGGCGCTGGTGAGTATCGTCTCCCTCGCTTTATTCCTTAAAGTCTGGCGGCCGAAAAATACCGAAACGGCAATCAGCATGGGACAATCCGCAGGTGCGATGGTGGTGAATAAACCATCTTCTGGCGGTCCCGTGCCTTCAGAATATAGTCTGGGGCAAATCATTCGTGCGTGGTCACCGTTTTTAATCTTAACGGTGCTGGTCACCATCTGGACCATGAAGCCGTTTAAAGCGTTATTTGCTCCGGGCGGCGCGTTTTATTCACTGGTGATTAATTTCCAGATCCCTCATTTGCATCAACAAGTGTTGAAAGCGGCACCCATTGTCGCCCAACCAACGCCAATGGATGCGGTGTTTAAATTCGACCCTCTCTCGGCTGGCGGCACCGCTATTTTTATTGCGGCGATTATCTCTATCTTCATCCTCGGCGTGGGCATCAAGAAAGGGATTGGCGTCTTTGCCGAAACGCTAATTAGTCTGAAGTGGCCGATATTGTCGATTGGCATGGTGCTGGCGTTCGCCTTCGTCACCAACTATTCCGGTATGTCTACCACGCTGGCGCTGGTACTGGCAGGTACAGGCGTGATGTTCCCGTTCTTTTCGCCATTCCTCGGCTGGCTGGGCGTATTCCTTACCGGCTCGGACACCTCCTCTAACGCCCTGTTTGGTTCACTGCAATCGACCACGGCGCAGCAAATCAACGTCTCTGACACTCTGCTGGTGGCAGCAAACACCAGCGGCGGCGTAACTGGCAAGATGATCTCCCCGCAATCTATCGCCGTGGCCTGCGCCGCGACGGGCATGGTGGGCCGGGAATCTGAACTGTTCCGCTACACCGTGAAGCACAGTCTGATTTTTGCCAGCGTTATCGGCATTATCACGCTGTTGCAGGCGTATGTGTTTACTGGGATGTTAGTCTCGTAAATCAATAAAGCCGGATGATCGTTAATATCATCCGGCTTCATTTACATTATTCTGTCTTATTAATGGGGAATTATTTCCTGCTTTATTATCCATGAAATAATAATGTTTTACGTTCAGATAACCTGCTAAATAATTAAGAGCGTGAGAATATCTGTTTTTTTATCACGCAAAACAAGTCTGTATTAATTATGTTCGCTTGATGAGCAAACACCGTTCTATCTGTTGCTTTTGCAATCTTAATCGTTAAAACTACCAACAAATTTATATAGTTACGTTGTGAAAGGTTGTTAATTTTTTGTTTATTGAAATTTCGTAAAAATAACCAGCCAGACATCGAATAGGGGTTATTCTTATAAATTTCACCTGTTTTTCTATCAATGATGCCGTTTTCTTAAGAATGGAGGAAGTTATTAAAGAAGATAAAGCATAAAACTATTTCCCCGGTTACGAATCTTTTAACTTTGTTTTGTCACTTGCGTTATTAATGAATAAGAAATTTAAATATAAGAAATCGCTTTTAGCGGCTATTTTGAGTGCAACCCTGTTAGCCGGTTGTGATGGCGGTGGCTCCGGATCTTCCTCCGATACGCCGCCTGTAGATTCTGGAACAGGGTCTTTGCCGGAAGTGAAACCTGATCCAACACCAAACCCGGAGCCGACGCCTGAGCCAACGCCGGACCCAGAACCTACGCCGGAACCGACACCTGATCCTGAGCCAACACCAGAACCGGAGCCAGAACCTGTTCCTACGAAAACGGGTTATCTGACCCTGGGCGGAAGCCAGCGGATAACTGGTGCTACTTGTAATGGTGAATCCAGCGATGGCTTTACCTTTACGCCAGGCGACAAAGTCACCTGTGTGGCAGGGAACAACACGACAATTGCTACCTTCGACACCCAGTCAGAAGCTGCGCGTAGCCTGCGTGCGGTTGAAAAAGTGTCGTTTAGTCTTGAGGACGCGCAAGAACTGGCGGCTTCCGATGACAAGAAAAGCAATGCGGTTTCGCTGGTAACGTCCAGTAACAGCTGTCCGGCGAATACAGAACAGGTTTGCCTGACGTTCTCCTCAGTGATCGAGAGTAAACGTTTCGACTCGCTGTATAAGCAAATCGATCTGGCACCGGAAGAGTTCAAAAAGCTGGTCAATGAAGAGGTGGAAAACAATGCTGCGACCGATAAAGCGCCATCCACTCATACCTCACCGGTCGTGCCTGTCACCACGCCGGGAACAAAACCGGATCTGAACGCCTCCTTCGTGTCGGCTAACGCGGAACAGTTTTATCAGTATCAACCCACTGAAATCATTCTCTCCGAAGGCCGACTGGTAGATAGCATGGGCAATGGTGTGGTTGGCGTAAATTACTACACCAGCTCAGGCCGTGGCGTAACTGGCGAAAACGGCAAATTCAACTTCAGCTGGGGCGAAACCATCTCCTTTGGTATCGACACCTTTGAACTGGGCTCAGTGCGCGGCAATAAGTCGACCATTGCGTTGACTGAACTGGGTGACGAAGTTCGCGGCGCGAATATTGATCAGCTTATTCATCGTTACTCCCAGGCCGGAAAAAATGATGAGCGTGAAGTGCCGGACGTAGTGCGCAAGGTCTTTGCCGAGTATCCCAACGTAATCAACGAGATTATCAATCTCTCGTTATCCAATGGCGAGGCGTTGAGCGAAGGCGATCAAACCTTTGAGCGGACAAACGAATTTCTTGAGCAGTTTGAATCCGGGCAGGCTAAAGAGATTGATACGGCGATTTGTGACTCCCTTGGGGGCTGCAACTCTCAGCGTTGGTTCTCGTTGACAGCACGCAATGTTAACGAAGGTCAGATTCAGGGCGTTATCAACAAGCTGTGGGGTGTGGATAAAGATTACAAATCAGTGACGAAATTCCACGTCTTCCATGACTCTACCAACTTCTATGGCAGTACCGGTAATGCGCGCGGTCAGGCAGTGGTGAATATCTCCAACGCGGCCTTCCCGATTCTGATGGCGCGTAATGATAAAAACTACTGGCTGGCGTTTGGCGAAAAACGCGCCTGGGATAAAAACGAGCTGGCGTACATTACGGAAGCGCCTTCTCTCGTTGAGCCGGAAAACGTTACGCGCGATACCGCCACCTTTAACCTGCCGTTTATTTCGCTGGGGCAAGTCGGTGAGGGCAAACTGATGGTTATCGGTAACCCGCACTACAACAGCATTTTGCGTTGTCCGAACGGTTACAGCTGGGAAGGCGGTGTTGATAAAAACGGTCAGTGTACGCGTAACAGTGATTCTAATGATATGAAGCACTTTATGCAGAACGTGTTGCGCTATCTGTCCGACGATAAATGGACGCCGGACGCGAAAGCCAGCATGACCGTAGGTACCAACCTGGATACTGTCTATTTCAAACGTCATGGTCAGGTTACAGGAAACAGCGCTGAGTTCGGCTTTCATCCGGATTTTGCGGGTATCTCTGTTGAGCATTTAAGTAGCTATGGCGATCTCGACCCGCAGGAAATGCCGCTGCTGATCCTCAACGGCTTTGAGTATGTGACTCAGGTTGGTAACGATCCTTATGCAATCCCGCTGCGAGCAGATACCAGCAAACCGAAGCTGACTCAGCAGGATGTGACCGATCTGATCGCCTATCTGAACAAAGGTGGATCGGTGCTGATCATGGAAAACGTGATGAGCAATCTTAAGGAAGAGAGCGCGTCTGGCTTTGTACGTCTGCTTGATGCCGCAGGTCTGTCGATGGCACTGAACAAGTCGGTAGTAAATAACGATCCGCAAGGGTATCCGAACCGCGTTCGTCAGCAGCGCGCAACGGGCATTTGGGTCTATGAACGTTATCCTGCCGTAGATGGTGCGCTGCCGTACACCATCGATAGTAAGACAGGGGAAGTTAAGTGGAAATATCAGGTAGAAAACAAACCTGATGACAAACCGAAGCTGGAAGTTGCCAGCTGGCTGGAAGATGTAGATGGCAAACAGGAAACGCGTTATGCCTTTATTGATGAGGCCGATCATAAAACAGAGGATTCTCTGAAGGCTGCGAAGGCAAAAATCTTTGAGAAGTTTCCTGGATTAAAGGAGTGTAAGGACCCAACTTACCACTACGAGGTCAACTGTCTGGAATATCGTCCTGGCACGGGGGTTCCGGTTACTGGTGGCATGTATGTTCCACAGTATACGCAACTAAGCCTTAACGCCGACACGGCAAAAGCGATGGTGCAGGCTGCGGATTTAGGCACCAACATTCAGCGTCTGTATCAGCATGAGCTCTACTTCCGGACCAATGGTCGCAAAGGTGAGCGTCTGAGCAGCGTCGATCTGGAACGTCTGTACCAGAACATGTCGGTCTGGCTGTGGAATAAAATTGAATATCGTTATGAAAACGACAAGGATGACGAGCTGGGCTTTAAAACGTTCACCGAGTTCCTGAACTGCTACGCCAACGATGCCTATACTGGCGGCACGCAGTGTTCTGATGAGCTGAAAAAATCGCTGGTCGATAACAACATGATCTACGGCGAGAAGAGCGTTAATAAAGCGGGCATGATGAACCCGAGCTATCCGCTCAACTATATGGAAAAACCGCTGACGCGCCTGATGCTGGGTCGTTCCTGGTGGGATCTGAACATCAAAGTTGATGTCGAGAAGTATCCGGGAGCGGTATCGGCAGAAGGTGAGAAGGTTACTGAAACCATCAGCCTGTACTCGAATCCGACCAAATGGTTTGCGGGTAACATGCAGTCTACTGGCCTGTGGGCTCCAGCTCAGAAAGAGGTCACTATTGAGTCTAAGGCGAACGTTCCTGTGACTGTCACCGTGGCGCTGGCCGACGACCTGACCGGACGTGAGAAGCATGAAGTTGCTCTGAACCGTCCGCCAAAAGTGACGAAAACCTATGAGCTGAAAGCCAATGGTGAGGTGAAGTTTACGGTTCCTTACGGTGGTCTGATTTATATCAAGGGCAACAGCCCAAAGAATGAGTCAGCCGAATTCACCTTTACTGGTGTGGTGAAAGCGCCGTTCTATAAAGATGGCGCATGGAAAAACGCTCTGAACTCCCCTGCGCCGCTGGGCGAGCTGGAATCAGACGCTTTCGTCTATACCACGCCGAAGAAGAACCTTGAGGCCAGCAATTACAAGGGCGGTCAGGAACAATTCGCTGAGGAACTGGATACCTTTGCCAGCTCGATGAATGACTTCTACGGACGTGATGGCGAAAACGGTAAGCACCGGATGTTTACCTATAAAAACTTGACGGGCCACAAGCATCGTTTCACCAACGATGTGCAGATCTCCATCGGTGATGCGCACTCTGGTTATCCGGTAATGAACAGCAGCTTCTCGACGAACAGCACCACGCTGCCGACGACGCCGCTGAACGACTGGTTGATCTGGCACGAAGTAGGGCACAACGCTGCAGAAACGCCGCTGACTGTACCGGGCGCAACTGAAGTAGCGAACAACGTGCTGGCGCTGTACATGCAGGATCGCTATCTCGGCAAGATGAACCGTGTCGCTGACGATATTACCGTCGCGCCGGAATATCTGAACGAGAGCAACGGTCAGGCATGGGCGCGCGGCGGTGCGGGTGACCGTCTGCTGATGTACGCGCAGCTGAAGGAATGGGCAGAGAAAAACTTTGATATCAAACAGTGGTATCCAGAAGGTGACCTGCCTAAGTTCTACAGCGATCGTGAAGGGATGAAAGGCTGGAACCTGTTCCAGTTGATGCACCGTAAAGCACGCGGCGATGATGTTGGCAAAACCAAGTTTGGCGAAAGAAATTACTGTGCCGAATCCAACGGTAACGCTGCCGACAAGCTGATGCTGTGTGCCTCCTGGGTCGCTCAGACGGATCTTTCGGAGTTCTTTAAGAAATGGAATCCGGGCGCGAATGCTTACCAGTTACCGGGAGCGAGCGAGATGAACTTCGAGGGCGGTGTGAGCCAGTCGGCTTACGAGACGCTGGCGGCGCTTAATCTGCCGAAACCGCAGCAAGGGCCGGAAACCATTAATCAGGTTACCGAGCATAAGATGTCAGCTGAGTAAGCCTGTATGCCGGATAAGGCGCTCGCGCCGCATCCGGCATGAAATAAGGCGCATCGGGCCTGGAGGAAAGCCGTATGGCATACACCTGCAGGCCCGCATCCGGCAAGTTACAACAAATAACCTTTAACCATGTTTTTTGATATTTTTCAGCAATACCCCGCGGCGATGCCCGTCCTGGCTACCGTCGGAGGATTGATCATCGGCAGTTTTTTGAATGTGGTGATTTGGCGTTACCCCATCATGCTGCGCCAACAAATGGCGGAGTTTCATGGTGAAATGCCGAGTGCGCAGTCAAAAATAAGCCTTGCGCTACCGCGTTCGCACTGCCCACATTGTCAGCAGACCATCCGGATACGTGACAATATACCGCTGCTCTCCTGGCTGATGCTCAAAGGGCGCTGCCGCGACTGTCAGGCGAAAATCAGCAAGCGTTATCCGCTGGTGGAGTTATTGACGGCACTCGCTTTTTTGCTGGCGAGCCTGGTGTGGCCGGAAAGTGGATGGGCGCTGGCGGTGATGATATTATCCGCCTGGCTGATTGCCGCGAGCGTCATTGACCTCGATAACCAATGGCTGCCCGATGTTTTTACTCAGGGCGTATTGTGGACGGGACTAATTGCGGCATGGGCGCAGCAGAGTCCGCTCACGCTACAAGACGCAGTCACCGGCGTACTGGTGGGATTTATCACTTTTTACTCCCTGCGCTGGATAGCCGGAATAGTTCTGCGTAAAGAAGCATTAGGCATGGGCGATGTATTACTCTTCGCCGCTTTAGGTGGCTGGGTGGGGGCGTTATCACTGCCCAACGTTGCTTTAATCGCCTCATGCTGCGGCCTGATATATGCCGTTATTACAAAAAGAGGATCAACCACACTGCCTTTTGGACCGTGTTTAAGTCTGGGCGGTATTGCAACACTTTATCTACAGGCATTGTTTTAATGATAACAACGTCATTATCAAAGTGACATTTTAACTCTTATTAATAACCTTAGAGATTATTTACCATGTCGATAAAACAAATGCCAGGGAGGGTATTAATATCGCTATTGTTGAGCGTTACAGGATTATTAAGTGGCTGTGCCAGCCATAATGAAAATGCCAGTTTACTGGCGAAAAAACAGGCGCAAAATATCAACCAAAACCTGCCGATTAAATCTGCGGGATATACCTTAGTGCTGGCGCAAAGTAGCGGCACGACGGTAAAAATGACCATTATCAGCGAAGCGGGTGCTCAGACCACGCAGACGCCTGATGCCTTTTTAACCAGCTATCAACGACAAATGTGCGCTGACCCGACGGTGAAATTAATGATTACCGAGGGAATTAATTACAGCATAACGATTAATGATACACGTACAGGTAACCAGTATCAGCGGAAACTGGATCGTACCACCTGTGGAATAGTCAAAGCATAACGTCGGGTAGATATAAATTGGCGCGGGTTGTTTTTCGTGACGCACGAATTTATCTCATTCAATGGCTGACAAAAATTCGTCACACTCTTAACCAGAGACAATCTCTTAATACAGACAAAGAGCATCTGCGAAAAATTGTACGCGCGATGTTCTGGCTGATGCTGCTTATTATTTCTGCAAAAGTGGCGCATTCACTCTGGCGCTATTTCTCCTTTTCTGCGGAATATACGGCGGTTTCCCCATCGGCGAATAAACCGCCCCGTGCAGATGCAAAAACGTTCGATAAAAATGACGTGCAATTAATCAGCCAGCAAAACTGGTTTGGCAAATATCAGCCTGTCGCCGTGCCGGTAAAACAACCTGAACCTGCGCCTGTGGCAGAAACACGTCTTAATGTGGTGCTGCGCGGGATCGCCTTTGGTACCAGACCTGGCGCGGTTATTGAAGAAGGCGGCAAACAGCAGGTCTATTTGCAGGGTGAACGGCTTGGCTCTCACAACGCAGTGATTGAGGAAATCAACCGCGACCATGTGATGCTGCGCTATCAGGGGAACATGGAACGTCTGAGTCTGGCAGAAGAGAAGCGTCCCACCATAGCCGTGACCAGCAAAAAAGCCGTCAGCGACGAAGCAAAACAAGCTGTTGCTGAGCCTGCTGCCAGTGCGCCAGTTGAGATCCCGACTGCCGTGCGTCAGGCACTGGCGAAAGATCCGCAGAAAATTTTTAACTATATCCAGCTTACGCCTGTGCGTAAGGAGGGGATTGTCGGTTATGCAGTGAAGCCGGGGGCAGATCGTTCTCTGTTCGATGCCAGCGGTTTTAAGGAAGGCGATATCGCCATTGCGCTAAATCAGCAGGATTTCACTGATCCACGAGCAATGATTGCTCTGATGCGGCAGTTACCTTCAATGGATTCCATTCAACTTACGGTTTTACGCAAGGGTGCGCGCTACGACATTTCCATCGCGCTGCGCTAACCGCATTTAATCCAGGAGAATCATTCATCGTGTTTTGGCGTGATATGACGTTGTCGGTCTGGCGTAAGAAGACAACTGGCCTCAAAACAAAAAAGCGTTTACTGCCGCTGGTGTTGGCAGCGGCATTATGCAGTTCACCGGTCTGGGCGGAAGAAGCCACTTTCACCGCTAATTTTAAAGATACCGACCTGAAATCGTTCATCGAAACCGTCGGCGCTAACCTTAATAAAACCATCATTATGGGGCCGGGCGTACAGGGGAAAGTGAGTATTCGTACCATGACTCCGCTCAATGAACGCCAGTATTACCAGCTATTCCTTAACCTGCTGGAAGCACAGGGGTATGCCGTCGTACCGATGGAAAACGACGTGCTGAAGGTGGTGAAATCCAGCGCCGCGAAAGTCGAGCCACTGCCGTTGGTCGGTGAAGGCAGCGACAACTACGCGGGCGATGAAATGGTCACCAAAGTCGTGCCGGTACGTAATGTGTCGGTCCGCGAACTGGCACCGATTTTGCGCCAGATGATCGACAGCGCAGGCTCAGGCAACGTTGTTAATTACGATCCCTCCAACGTAATTATGCTCACCGGACGCGCCTCCGTCGTGGAGCGGTTGACAGAAGTGATCCAGCGCGTGGATCACGCGGGTAATCGCACTGAAGAGGTGATCCCGCTGGATAACGCCTCGGCTTCGGAAATCGCCCGCGTGCTGGAAAGCCTGACCAAAAACAGCGGCGAGAACCAGCCAGCAACGCTGAAATCTCAAATTGTCGCCGATGAACGCACCAACAGTGTGATTGTCAGTGGTGACCCCGCCACGCGGGACAAAATGCGCCGTCTGATCCGTCGCCTGGACTCAGAAATGGAGCGCAGCGGCAACAGCCAGGTTTTCTATCTCAAATACAGCAAAGCGGAAGATCTGGTCGATGTGCTGAAGCAGGTCAGCGGCACGCTCACGGCGGCTAAAGAAGAGGCGGAAGGCACGGTCGGTAGCGGGCGTGAGGTTGTCTCCATCGCCGCCAGCAAACACAGTAATGCCCTGATTGTTACCGCGCCGCAGGACATCATGCAGTCGCTGCAAAGCGTGATTGAACAACTGGATATTCGCCGTGCTCAGGTGCATGTCGAGGCGTTGATCGTGGAAGTTGCTGAAGGCAGCAATATTAACTTCGGCGTGCAGTGGGCATCGAAAGATGCCGGATTAATGCAGTTTGCCAACGGCACGCAGATCCCTATCGGCACGCTGGGGGCGGCGATTTCTCAGGCGAAACCGCAGAAAGGCTCCACGGTGATCAGCGAAAACGGCGCTACCACCATTAACCCGGACACCAACGGCGATCTCTCCACGCTTGCTCAGCTTCTTTCCGGCTTTAGCGGTACGGCGGTTGGCGTGGTGAAAGGCGACTGGATGGCGCTGGTACAGGCGGTCAAAAACGACTCCAGCTCGAACGTGCTCTCCACGCCGAGCATCACCACGCTGGACAACCAGGAAGCCTTCTTCATGGTGGGCCAGGATGTTCCGGTATTAACCGGCTCTACCGTTGGCTCCAATAACAGCAATCCTTTCAACACGGTAGAGAGGAAAAAAGTCGGCATCATGCTGAAAGTCACGCCGCAGATTAACGAAGGAAACGCGGTACAGATGGTGATTGAGCAGGAAGTGTCGAAGGTGGAAGGACAGACCAGCCTCGACGTCGTGTTTGGTGAGCGCAAACTGAAGACCACCGTGCTGGCTAACGATGGCGAGCTGATTGTGCTTGGCGGCCTGATGGACGACCAGGCAGGAGAAAGCGTGGCGAAAGTGCCGCTGCTGGGCGATATCCCGTTGATTGGTAACCTGTTTAAATCGACGGCGGATAAAAAAGAAAAACGTAACCTGATGGTGTTTATCCGCCCGACCATTCTGCGTGACGGTATGGCGGCAGACGGCGTGTCGCAGCGCAAATATAACTACATGCGCGCCGAACAGATCTATCGCGATGAGCAAGGCTTAAGCCTGATGCCGCACACCGCGCAGCCGGTACTGCCAGCGCAAAACCAGGCCTTACCGCCGGAAGTACGCGCATTCCTCAATGCCGGGAGAACGCGTTAATGGTGCCTGTAGCACAGGAAACCACCGCTAACACCGTGCGTCTGCCCTACAGTTTCAGCCGTCGGTTTAGCCTGGTGGCATGGTGCGAAGCGTCGCTGGAGATCCTCCATGTTCATCCGTTGTCGCTCTCTGTTTTGCAGGAGCTGCAGCGGGGGCTGAACGCGCCCTTTACGCTGCGGCAAATCGACGAAGCCGAATTTGAACAGCGGCTGAATGCGGTTTGGCAGCGTGACTCTTCCGAGGCTCGCCAGCTGATGGAAGATCTCGGTTCTGCCGAGGACTTTTTTACCCTCGCAGAAGAACTGCCGGAAACGGAAGATCTGCTGGAAAGTGACGACGATGCGCCGATCATCAAACTGATCAACGCCATGCTGGCAGAGGCGATTAAAGAAGGCGCTTCGGATATCCACATCGAGACGTTTGAAAAGAGTCTGGTGATCCGTTTTCGCGTTGACGGCACATTACATGAAATGCTGCGTCCGGGGCGCAAACTGGCCTCGCTGCTGGTATCGCGTATTAAGGTGATGGCACGGCTGGATATCGCCGAAAAGCGCGTACCGCAGGATGGCCGTATTGCGCTGCTGCTGGGCGGTCGGGCGATCGACGTGCGTGTCTCCACCATGCCATCCGCCTGGGGTGAGCGCGTGGTGCTGCGACTGCTGGACAAAAACCAGGCCCGCCTGACGCTGGAGCGTCTGGGTTTAAGTCACGAACTGACCGCGCAGTTGCGCCAGCTACTGCACAAACCGCACGGCATCTTTCTGGTGACGGGGCCGACGGGTTCCGGCAAAAGCACCACGCTGTACGCCGGATTGCAGGAGCTGAACAACCATTCGCGTAACATTCTCACGGTTGAAGACCCCATCGAATACATGATTGAAGGGATCGGTCAGACGCAGGTTAACACCCGCGTCGGCATGACCTTCGCCCGTGGCCTGCGCGCGATTTTGCGTCAGGACCCGGATGTGGTGATGGTCGGTGAAATCCGCGATACCGAAACCGCAGAAATTGCCGTCCAGGCTTCACTTACCGGACACCTGGTCCTTTCCACGCTGCATACCAACACGGCGGTGGGGGCGATCACGCGTTTGCAGGATATGGGGGTAGAGCCTTTCCTGCTCTCTTCCAGTCTGACTGGCGTGATGGCGCAGCGACTGGTTCGCACGCTGTGTCCCGACTGCCGCCAGCCCGCGCCTGCCACTGACGAAGAAAAACGCCTGCTGGGGATTACCGATGCGCGAACCGTCACTCTGTACCATCCGCAGGGCTGCCCCGCCTGTAATCACAAAGGTTTTCGCGGACGTACTGCCATCCATGAACTGATTGTGGTGGACGCCACATTGCGTGATTTGATCCACCGTCAGGCCGGGGAACTGGAGCTGGAACGTTATGTCCGGCAACACTCTGCGGGTATCCGCAGTAACGGCATTGAGAAAGTGCTCGCCGGAGAAACCTCTCTCGATGAAGTTCTGCGGGTAACCATGGAGGCGTAATGGCACTGTTTTACTATCAGGCGCTGGAGCGTAATGGTCGCAAAAACAAAGGCATGATTGAGGCGGATTCAGCGCGTCATGCCCGCCAGTTGTTGCGCGGTAAAGAGCTTATTCCCGTGCACATTGAAGCCCGGATGAATGCTTCGTCAGGGGGGATGTTGCAGCGTCGGCGGCACGCACATCGTCGCGTGGCGGCGGCAGATTTGGCGCTGTTCACGCGCCAACTGGCAACGCTGGTGCAGGCAGCAATGCCGCTGGAAACCTGCTTACAGGCGGTCAGTGAGCAAAGTGAAAAACTGCATGTGAAAAGCCTCGGAATGGCGCTGCGCAGCCGGATTCAGGAAGGTTACACCCTGTCGGACAGCCTGCGCGAACATCCCCGCGTCTTTGATTCCCTGTTTTGTTCGATGGTGGCTGCCGGAGAAAAATCCGGGCATCTCGACGTGGTGCTTAATCGCCTGGCGGATTACACCGAACAGCGACAGCGCCTGAAATCACGTCTATTGCAGGCCATGCTCTATCCGCTGGTTCTGCTGGTGGTGGCAACGGGCGTGGTCACTATTTTGCTGACGACGGTAGTACCGAAAATCATCGAACAGTTCGATCACCTCGGACACGCGCTACCCGCCTCCACCCGAATGCTCATCGCCATGAGCGACACGTTACAGACCAGCGGCGTGTACTGGCTGGCGGGTTTGCTGGGGCTTCTGGTGCTGGGGCAACGGCTACTCAAAAATCCTGCGATGCGCCTGCGCTGGGATAAAACCTTGCTGCGTTTGCCCGTGACGGGGCGTGTTGCGCGCGGACTGAATACGGCGCGTTTTTCCCGCACATTAAGCATTCTCACCGCCAGCAGTGTTCCGCTGCTGGAAGGCATTCAGACCGCTGCCGCCGTGTCGGCAAATCGTTATGTCGAGCAACAACTGCTGCTGGCGGCAGATCGCGTCCGCGAAGGAAGCAGCCTGCGCGCCGCGCTGGCGGAGTTGCGCCTGTTCCCGCCAATGATGCTGTACATGATCGCCTCCGGCGAACAGAGCGGCGAGCTGGAAACCATGCTTGAACAGGCCGCAGTCAACCAGGAACGGGAGTTTGATACCCAGGTGGGGCTGGCGTTGGGGCTGTTTGAGCCTGCTCTGGTGGTGATGATGGCGGGCGTGGTGCTGTTTATCGTCATCGCCATCCTCGAGCCGATGCTGCAACTGAACAATATGGTTGGAATGTAATTTACGGAGTTATCACATGAATTCGTTATCCCGCACACAAAAACCACGGGCAGGTTTTACCCTGCTGGAAGTGATGGTGGTGATTGTTATTCTTGGCGTCCTGGCAAGTCTGGTGGTGCCTAACCTGTTGGGCAACAAAGAGAAAGCAGATCGGCAAAAAGCCATCAGCGATATCGTGGCGCTGGAGAATGCGCTGGATATGTACCGACTGGATAACGGGCGTTATCCGACCACCGAACAGGGACTGGAGGCGTTGATCCAGCAACCAGCCAATATGGCGGACGCCCGCAACTACCGTACCGGTGGATACATTAAACGACTGCCAAAGGATCCGTGGGGCAATGATTATCAGTATCTCAGCCCGGGTGAAAAAGGGCTGTTTGATGTTTATACCCTGGGGGCAGATGGTCAGGAAAACGGGGAAGGCGCTGGCGCAGATATCGGTAACTGGAATTTGCAGGAGTTTCAGTAATCAGTGCCTGAACGCGGATTCACTCTTCTGGAAATCATGCTGGTGATTTTCCTTATCGGCCTTGTCAGTGCGGGCGTGGTACAGACGTTTGCGACCGATTCTGAATCGCCCGCGAAAAAAGCGGCGCAGGATTTTCTGACTCGCTTTGCGCAGTTTAAGGACAGGGCAGTGATCGACGGGCAAACACTCGGTGTGCTAATCGACCCGCCTGGCTATCAGTTTATGCAGCGTCGTCAGGGGCAGTGGTTGCCCGTTTCTGCGACCCGGTTATCGGCACAGGTTACGGTGCCGAAACAGGTGCAGATGCTGTTACAACCCGGCAGTGATATCTGGCAGAAGGAGTATGCGCTGGAGCTGCAGCGTCGCCGCCTGACGCTGCACGATATTGAACTGGAGCTGCAAAAAGAGGCGAAAAAGAAGACGCCGCAGATCCGTTTTTCGCCTTTTGAACCCGCCACGCCGTTTACGCTGCGCTTCTACTCAGCAGCGCAAAACACATGTTGGGCGGTAAAACTGGCACACGATGGCGCGTTATCCCTCAATCAATGTGATGAGAGGATGCCATGAAGCGCGGATTTACCTTGCTGGAAGTGATGCTCGCGCTGGTGATTTTTGCGCTGGCTGCCACGGCGGTGTTACAGATTGCCAGCGGTGCGCTGAGTAATCAGCACGTTCTTGAGGAAAAAACGGTAGCGGGCTGGGTAGCTGAAAACCAGACCGCACTGCTCTACCTGATGACCCGTGAACAACGAGCGGTCAGGCACCAGGGCGAGAGTGATATGGCAGGAAGCCGCTGGTACTGGCGAACCACACCGCTGAATACCGGCAACGCGCTGCTCCAGGCGGTGGATATTGAAGTCAGCCGTCACGAAGACTTTTCGTCGGTGATTCAGTCACGACGCGCCTGGTTTAGCGCCGTGGGAGGCCAACAGTGAGAAGGACTCGCGCTGGTTTCACGTTACTGGAAATGCTGGTGGCGATAGCCATTTTTGCCTCGCTGGCACTGATGGCGCAGCAGGTGACTAACGGCGTCACACGCGTGAATAGTGCCGTCGCCGATCACGATCAAAAACTAAACCTCATGCAGCAAACGATGAGTTTTCTGACCCACGATCTGACACAAATGATGCCGCGTCCGGTAAGAGGCGATCAGGGCCAGCGTGAACCAGCGTTACTGGCTGGCGCTGGCGTGCTGGCGTCTGAGAGTGAAGGGATGTGCTTTGTGCGCGGCGGTGTGGTTAATCCGTTGATGCGTCTGCCGCGCAGTAATCTGCTCACCGTCGGTTACCGCATTCATGACGGTTATCTCGAACGGTTAGCCTGGCCGCTGACCGACGCAGCAGGCAGCGTGAAGCCGACAATGCAAAAGTTGATTCCGGCGGATTCGCTTCGTTTGCAGTTCTATGATGGTATGCGCTGGCAGGAGAGCTGGTCGTCAGTACAGGCGATCCCTGTGGCGGTACGCATAACCCTGCATTCGCCGCAATGGGGCGAAATTGAACGCATCTGGTTGTTACGCGGGCCGCAATTATCATGATCATCTCACCACCAAAACGCGGAATGGCACTGGTCGTGGTGCTGGTATTGCTGGCGGTCATGATGCTGGTAACCATCACACTTTCCGGGCGGATGCAGCAACAACTTGGGCGAACGCGCAGCCAGCAGGAGTACCAGCAGGCGCTGTGGTACAGCGCCAGTGCAGAAAGCCTGGCGTTGAGCGCACTCAGTCTGAGCCTGAAAAATGAAAAGCGCGTGCATCTGGCACAACCGTGGGCTTCTGGCCCTCGTTTTTTCCCACTGCCGCAGGGGCAAATTGCCGTCACTCTGCGTGACGCACAGGCCTGCTTTAACCTGAATGCCCTCGCCCAGCCGACGACGGCGTCGCGTCCGCTCGCGGTACAACAACTGATTGCCCTGATCTCGCGCCTGGACGTGCCTGCTTATCGGGCCGAACTGATAGCCGAAAGCCTGTGGGAGTTTATTGACGAGGACCGCAGCGTGCAGACGCGTCTGGGGCGTGAAGACAGTGAGTATCTCGCCCGCTCGGTACCGTTCTACGCCGCGAATCAACCGCTGGCGGATATCAGTGAGATGCGCGTGGTACAGGGAATGGACGCCGGGCTTTATCAAAAACTGAAACCGCTGGTCTGTGCGCTGCCGATGACCCGCCAGCAAATCAACATCAATACCTTAGACGTCACGCAAAGTGTGATTCTTGAGGCGCTGTTTGACCCGTGGTTAAGCCCTGTTCAGGCGCGGGCGTTATTACAACAACGTCCGGCGAAAGGCTGGGAAGATGTCGATCAGTTTTTTGCGCAGCCGCTACTTGCTGACGTCGATGAGCGTACTAAAAAACAGCTAAAAACCGTCCTGAGCGTGGACAGCAATTACTTCTGGCTGCGTTCAGATATCACCGTGAATGAGATTGAACTGACGATGAATTCGTTAATTGTCCGCATGGGCCCAAAACACTTTTCTGTTCTCTGGCATCAGACAGGAGAAAGTGAGTGAGTTCCATCCTTGAGATTTTTTTCCCGCTTTGCGCTTCCGACACCATCCGCTGGCAGCGCCGTACACCCGACGTGGAGCACGGTATCTGGCCTGACGTTGCTGACGAACGTCTCCAGCAATGGCTGCAAACTGATGCGATTCGACTCTACATTCCCGGCGAATGGATCAGCGTCTGGCAGGTTGAACTGCCTGATGTGCCCCGCAAGCAGATACCGACGATTCTGCCCGCCTTGCTGGAAGAAGAGCTGAACCAGGATATCGATGAACTGCATTTCGCCCCGTTGAAAATCGACCAGCAACTGGCAACCGTAGCTGTGATTCACCAGCAGCATATGCGCAACATTGCGCAGTGGTTGCAGGCAAACGGCATCACCCGCGCTACCGTCGCGCCGGACTGGATGTCCATTCCTTGTGGGTTTATGGCTGGCGATGCGCAACGGGTTATCTGCCGCATCGATGAATGCCGGGGATGGAGCGCCGGGCGGGCGCTGGCTCCGGTCATGTTTCGCGCCCAGCTAAATGAGCAGGATTTACCGCTTTTACTAACCGTGGTCGGCATTGCACCGGAAGAACTGTCTGCATGGGCTGGTGCAGACGCCGAACGCCTGACCGTTACGGCTCTGCCCGCCATTACCACTTATGGCGAACCGGAAGGGAACCTGCTAACAGGGCCGTGGCAGCCTCGTGTCAGCTACCGAAAACAGTGGGCGCGCTGGCGGGTGATGATTCTGCCGGTATTGCTGATTCTGGTTGTGCTGGTAGTGGAGCGGGGCGTGACGTTATGGAGCATCAGCGAACAGGTGGCGCAAAGCCGCACCCAGGCGGAAAAAAAGTTCTTAACACTGTTCCCGGAGCAGAAGCGGATTGTGAATTTGCGTTCCCAGGTGACGATGGCGCTGAAAAAATATCGCCCGCAGGCCGATGATACCCGGCTGCTCGCCGAGTTGTCAGCGATAGCCAGCACCCTGAAATCAGCATCACTTTCTGACATCGAAATGCGTGGTTTCACCTTTGATCAAAAACGCCAGACGCTCCACCTTCAGTTGCGGGCAGCAAACTTTGCCAGTTTCGACAAACTGCGTAGCGCACTGGCGGCAGATTTTGTTGTGCAGCAGGACGCGTTACAGAAAGAGGGTGATGCGGTTTCCGGCGGCGTAACGTTGCGGAGGAAATAACATGTTACGCGATAAATTTATTCACTATTTTCAGCAATGGCGTGAACGCCAGTTAAGCCGTGGCGAACACAGGCTGGCACAACACCTGGCGGGGCGTTCTCCGCGTGAAAAAGGCATGTTACTGGCAGCGGTAGTGTTCCTGTTTAGCGCCGGATATTACGTTCTCATCTGGCAGCCGTTGAGCGAACGGATAGAACAACAGGAGACGATGTTGCAACAGCTGGTGGCAATGAACGCGCGACTGAAGAGTGCCACGCCGGATATTATTGCTGCGCGAAAATCCGCCACAACAACGCCTGTGCAGGTATCGCGGGTCATCAGTGACAGTGCTTCGGCGCATTCAGTGGTCATTAAGCGGATAGCCGAGCGCGGGGAGAATATCCAGGTCTGGATAGATCCTGTGGTATTTAATGATCTGCTGAACTGGTTAAACGCGCTGGATGAAAAGTATGCGCTGCGGGTGACACAAATTGATGTCAGTGCAGATGAAAAGGCTGGAATGGTGAACGTGCAGCGGCTGGAGTTTGGACGGGGGGAAGTATTGCCATCCCCTTAAACCCCACCTGATAACCTTAGCCCAAAGGTGAGTGCGGAACTGTCAAACCCGCTCACCGGGCTGAGTTCCGATGTAGCAAGGGTTATCTCCCTCCAGACCACCACGGAATGTTCGATAATACTGTAGGAATTCGTTTTTCACTATGCAGTCCTTGTGAATCGACACCTTTCTCAGACTGTAAAGTTGCTTAAGTGTTTTGACGCATTATGATTATTAATAGTTGTAATGAATCATTGAGTAATAATTGATAGGTTAAAACATATAGGATAATTCTTGTGTGATCTGTATTTTGTGTGACTTGGAAATTAGTAAAATTCCTAGAGATAATCAATAAGTGAATTTTAAATAAGGAAAATAATTTCTACGAAAACTGTTCGTCGAGCTTATGAAATGTTTGCTCAAGTATATCTAGTTCATCCAGTTGCAGATAAGTATACCTCCAGTGTATTGGTAGCTGTAAAGCCAAGGGCGGTAGCGTTCCTGAAGAGATTAGGAGCACATCATCAAATTCAAAAAGTGGGTTTGAAGTCTAGAACGTCACCATAGAGATATTATTTATACGAGAAATACGAACACGTTTTGGTAAATTTTGTATGGGATATCAGTGGGCGATTCTAGAACCTTCTGTGCATCTGCTGGGCATTGGGGGTTATGTTATGCACCACGATGCCAGACATTTCGTTCCAGGAAAATAAGCTGCGAAGTGTACTACAAAAGCTGCTTCCATGATGAGCATGGTCGTGGCCTGACACTAACTCCAGCCATGCTAGTCAGGACCGGGCAAAGGGGGGCAAGAAGCCGCCATTCTATCGCAAGTGTATCTCCCCTCTTTTTTATTATTTTTGTTTATCTGTTATTGATAAAGTACAACTATTATTATTGCGACAATTATTTACTAGTTAGCATTTTTTATCGAAGTTGAGGGTATGCTGAACGGCTCATGAAAATATTAGAGTGTTAACATATAAAGAATTGTGTGTATGTGCTAAACAATTGATATTGCCAAACGGCAATCGTCTTTTTCAAAGATGATAAGTATCATATATGTATTTAAATATTCGCAAAATGTTTGAGCTACAATGCATTTTTATGGGGAGCGATAGTTCTTATACATTATAGTGTTAAAGTTTTTCAGGACTTAGATTTTTGGGGATAGTAATTTAAGAATTTATGAAAACGTCTATGCCTTACTGAGTCATTACAAAACAAATTTATTTAATTGATCCCTCTTTATGTATAAGAGGGGTTTTCTCTTCTATATGGTTGTTATTATTAAATTTTGTAAAAATAGATAGCAATATACGGGGCCATAAAAATAATATTTTTAGGGATGTGTGTTGCATATGTAGTACATATCCAAAAGATAAAGGATATATTCGTAATTAGTTATAAACAGATGATGTAAACACCAGTTGAATAAAGTCAATCTTATACTGGCACCATCTATGATTAATTTGCGTGGTTATAATTTTAAATATTTTATATTTATGGGCTATTTTTGATATCTGTCAGAGTATCAATAATAGAAGGTAATTGTTTTACATACTATTAACTTTTGGATAACGTTTTAAAATGCACCTTGCACATCGTATTTTATTATTTTCACTAATCTTTTTTATAACGGCCTGCGCACATGACCCAAAACAAGTTGAAGCCTCTCGTCCATTGGTAACAGCGGTTAATTCTTCTCATTCTCTTATTCCTGAAGATTTGCAGGCACCATTAAATAACCAAGATCAAGGCACGACATTCAACAAAAATGGCGTAATTTATACTATTGAGGAAAGGTATATATCGGCTTTAGGTTCTCAATGCATAAAGTTAAGTTATGCGATGAATAAAAATTATTCAAAGCGAAGTGTTGTATGTAAAGAGAATAACAAGTGGTATCAAGTACCTCAGTTGGAACAAACATCAGTTAGCACTTTGCTTATTGAAGAATAAAGTTGAAGGTAGACGGTTAGAAAATAATGAAAATTTCGCAACTTAGCACTCTTCTCTTTCTTATTTCTGCATCAGCATTCGCCGCAATAGAGCAAAATCAATCTAATGGTTCACATTTAGGTTATGATCTTGCTGCCTCGACAGGAGAGTCTCGGAAAATGCTAGCAGACATCACTGGACAGCCTAATACAACCTCCACAACAGAAAGCTTCACACAACAGAATCGTAATGGGATGTTGCTTCCAGGAGAGTCAGATGTACGAAAATTACTGCCGCAATCTGAAGCTGGCTTACCTCCTCCGTATGGTGCTAATTTATTTGCCGGAGGCTATGAAACAGAAAGGAGTGACGGCTTAAGCGATAATTATTTGATTGCTCCTGGGGATAAGTTAAATATCTGGATTTGGGGAGCGGTCAATTTCTCTAATGTGGTTACGGTAGATAATCAAGGAAATATTTTCATACCTGATGTAGGTCCAATAAATGTAAAAAATGTTCCTGCAAGCCAAGTTAATCAGTTGGTGGCAAGTAAGATCGGTGATGTATTTACCAATAATGTAAATACTTACGTAAATCTTTTGACTGCAACCCCTGTAAGTGTATTCGTTACGGGGCCTGTAATTCGTCCTGGGCAGTATGCAGGACAATCTTCTGATAGTATATTGTATTTTTTAAAACGTGCCGGTGGAATAGATTCTGACCGTGGAAGTTATCGAAAAATTAAGGTGTTACGACAAAATAGAGTAATACAGCAAATTGATCTTTATGATTTCATACGGTATGGGAAACTCCCGAAGCTGGCATTAAAAGATCAAGATGTGATTTTAGTTGAGCAACAAGGTCCAATGATCAATGTTGCGGGAAAGGTTCGAAACCCATTCCGATTTGAGCTTACCCAGCGCAATGCATTAGGCTCTGAATTGGTGAATTATGCACTTCCTCTCGCAAAAGTCAGTCATGTCGGTGTGATTGGCGACAGGGAAAGCGGCCCGTTTTCCGTCTACTTGCCGTATAAAGATTTTACACGTCTTCAACTTAAAGACGGTGACAAAGTACTTTTTAATGATGACATGCATGCACAAGTATATGATATACAAGTATCAGGCAGTTATATGGGACCGTCATATTTCACGGTTCGTAAGCAAACTAAATTGCATGATTTATTGAACTATATCCCTATTGACCCAGAGCTTGCGGATTATCAATCAATTTATCTGATACGAAAGAGTGTGGCTGCAAGACAAAAAGAGATGCTGGATGAATCTCTAAACCGCTTGGAACGTAGTGTATTTACCACACCCGCGCGATCTGATGGTGAGGCGAATATACGTGCTAAAGAAGCAGAGTTAGTGATGCAGTTTGTTGAAAAGGCTCGTAAAGTTCAACCGCTTGGTAAAGTAGTGGTTGCAGATAAAGGTGTTATTGCCAATATCCAATTAGAACAAGGCGATCAAATAGTTATTCCAAATAAGACTGATCTTATTCAAGTGGGTGGTGAAGTGTTGATGCCACAAGCAGTAGTATATAATGCCGATGCTAATTTGGATGATTATGTTGCATGGGCCGGAGGTTTTACTGAGCGAGCTAACGACAAGCGAATTGCTATTGTACATGCAAATGGTCTTGTAGAATTTAAAGGGCAAGGTAAAGTACAACCGGGGGATCAGATATTGGTTCTACCTCAGGTTGATAGCAAAACCATGCAATCATTTAAAGATATCACACAAATTATTTATCAAATCGCTGTAGCTGCTAACGTTGCTATTAAATGATTGAGTATTTTAAATTTTAATCGGAGGCTCGTTGCTATAATGAGCCGATTATTTGGGTAAGTATTAATGGACAAACCCATTATTAGTCAAACTCCACGCACTTCTTTGCAAGTATTACGTGATGTAGTCTTTGGCTTATTAATTCGTGAGCTAAAAACGAGATTTGGTAATTACCGACTAGGTTATGCTTGGGCATTACTTGACCCATTATTAATGATTAGCCTGTTCAGCGTAGTATTTGGGATGAGAAGCCAAAGTGGCTTTGGTGGTGTCCCAGCCCAGGTTTTTATTACTGCTGGTTATTTACCTTTCATGTTTTTCAATAAAGTTGTGACTCAGTTGAAATCTGCTGTCAATGCTAATATGGGGCTTTTTTGTTATAGACAAGTGACTCCTTTTGCAACTTTTATAGCACGTTTTATGCTAGAAACAATGGTGGGCATGATTGTCGGTATCATCCTAGTACTAGGATTATTGTGGTTTGGCTTTGATGCAATACCTGCCGATCCATTGCAAGTGATCCTTGGTTATTCTCTTCTGATGCTGTTTTCTTTTTCTCTTGGTATTGTATTTTGTGTTATTTGTAACTTAGCGAAAGAGGCAGATAAATTTCTTAGCTTGTTAATGATGCCTTTGATGTTTATCTCTTGTGTTATGTTTCCTCTTGCTACTATTCCCCCTCAATATCAGCATTGGTTTTTATGGAATCCACTTGTGCATGCTGTAGAACTAATCCGAAGGGCATGGATATCTGGTTATCGTAGTCCTGATGTAAGTTGGGCGTATCTGTCGGTTGTCACCTTATTATTGCTCACTTTTGCTATGAGTTGTTACCGATTACGGCATCGCCAATTGATTGCTAGTTAGCGTTAAGAAAAATGATTATTCTTGATAATGTATCAAAATATTATCCGACTAAATTTGGACGAAATTATGTCCTGAGGAATGTAAATATTGAGCTACCAAGGGACCGTAATATAGGTATTCTAGGTATCAATGGAGCAGGAAAATCTACTTTGTTACGTTTGTTAGGAGGGATGGATACGCCTAACAGGGGGAAAGTAACTCGTCTCTGCCGAGTATCTTGGCCTCTAGCACTAGGTGGGGGGTTTCAAGGTAGTATGACTGGTCGTGAAAACACGCGATTTGTTTGCCGCATTCATGGTGTACACGATACAAGCACCGTAGAAGAGTGGGTTAAAGAGTTTTCTGAAATTGGACAACATTATGAGCTGCCTATTAAAACATACTCTAGCGGCATGAAATCAAAATTTTCTTTTGCTGTTAGTATGGCTTTTGATTTTGATATATATCTTACCGATGAAATTACCTCAGTAGGTGATGCACGTTTTAAACAAAAATGTATTGATGTATTTAACAAAAAGCGAGAAACAGCTAGTTTGATTATGGTTTCGCATGATATGAAAAATCTACGACAACAATGCGATATGGGCATCTTGTTACGTGATGGTAAATTAGAAGTTTTTGATAATATTGATGATGCCATCAAAATTTACCAGTCACTTTGAGCAGCAACTGATTATGACATCTCCGAATTCTTCATCCTCAATATCTCGCCTTGCGCGAAAGTTAAGAAAACTGAGCAATAATCCAAAACTATTTTTGATTGATTCGAGAGGATATCAAATTGTACACCGCTCGTGGAAGAAAAGTTTACAGCTAGGCAGTTTTCTTTGGGTAGTTATCTGCTTTTCTATCGCAGTGCTCTATTTTGGCTTCATTGCTTCCGATCGTTATGTGAGCCGGGCTGAATTAATGATTAAACAAGCCGATCAAGTTAAAATGTTGCCTGATGCGTTATCAATGTTAGGGATAGGTGGTAGTAATCATCAGGATATATTACTCGTTCAGGATTATATGAAGTCATGGGATATGCTGGCCAAGTTGGACAAAGAACTTGCACTTAAAGCACATTTCCAGAGTGATAGTGCAGATTATTTCTCGCGGTTGCATAAGGGAGTCAGTAGGGAAGATTTTCTTGATTATTACCGCAAACATTTGACGTTACACCTTGATGAATTATCAGGAGTACTTACCGTTGAGTTGCAGACATTTGATCCCCAATACGGTCAGCGAGTTGTTGAGTTAATGCTCAAAGAATCGGAGCGTTTTATTAACAAATTAGGTCATCAGGTTGCGCTCGAACAATTGGCCTTTGTTGAAAAAGAAGTAAATAGAGCATATCAACGCTTACAGGATGAAAAAGCTAAAGTATTAGCATTTCAGAATAGCCACCAACTTCTCAGCCCTGAATCTACCAGCAGCGCACGCTTAGAAGTGGTCAGCCAGATTGAAGGAGAGCTGGTGCGTCAACAGGCGGAGCTAAAACAACTGCGCAGCTATATGAAGGAAACCGCACCGGCCGTAGTCTCATTACAGAGCCGAGTTGACGCCCTAACCAAGCAGCTTGAACAGGAGCGTGCTAAGCTGACTGGTCAAGATAACGATGCCATGAATGAAATCACCGCCGGTTACATGGATGTGCAAACGCAGGCAACCTTGGCAGCGGATCTCTACAAAACTGGCCTTATCAGCTTAGAGCAGACGCGGGTTGAGGCATATCGTAAACTTAAGCACCTATTGGTTATTACCCAACCAACTTTAGCGGAAGATGCCGAATATCCACGGCGATTCTATAATCTTGCGACTGTGGGTGTATTACTTTGCTTGTTCTATGGTCTTATTATTATGGGGCTGGCAACTTTGCGTGAGCACCAGGATTGATGAGAAATCATAATGATTTATTTTTAACTAATATTTCCAAGTGTATTGTTAATATTTTAATGTTAGTTAATAAGTTACCGTACTATAGGTATTTTCAGGTTTCTTGATTTAATTCTATAAATACATGTGAGTTTTCCTCAATGGATAGTCAAAAAATTAGTCAGTTAGTAGAAAGTTGTGAGTTATATCCCATCACTGATATTGGCGGGGAATTGAATTTCATTTTCAAACCATCTCTTTTTTGGCGTCCTACATACCTTGCACAATCTGCTTGGCTAGAACATATTCCTTTTGCTTTCTGGTTAGTTGACACACTGCGGCCAAGAAATATTGTTGAGCTGGGAACTCATTATGGAAGTTCTTATTTCTCATTTTGCCAGGCAGTCTCTAAACTAGATTTAGAAACATGCTGCTTTGCCGTTGATACCTGGGAGGGAGATGAACATGCGGGGCTGTATGGCGAAGAAGTTTACAGGCCAGTATCAGAATATAATCAACAGCACTATTCAGGTTTTTCTACTCTCATTCGCAGTACATTTGACCAAGCGTTAGAGCATTTTTCACAAGGTAGCATTGATCTGCTTCATATTGATGGTTTGCATACGTTCGAAGCGGTACGCCATGATTTTGAAAGCTGGTTGCCAAAGCTTTCTGAAAGGGCTGTGGTCATTATGCATGATACTAATGTTAGGGAACGTGGTTTTGGCGTATTTCAGCTTTTGGATGAATTAAAACGACAATATCCACACTTTGAGTTCGCTCATGGGCATGGACTAGGGATAGTTGGTGTGGGGTGTGAACAATCTCCAGAACTTAATAATTTGTATAAAATCTCAGAAAATGCTCGTGTAACCAAACAAGTCCAAGACATCTTTTGTCGTTTGGGGAAATCTTGTAGCGAGAGTTGGGAGAATTCCCAGTTAAAACGTCAGTTGTCTACACAACAAGATGACATTCAGGCTGAACGGCAGCTATTGGTAGAACAGCAGGCATTGGAAAGGGGGCGTCTTGCCGAGCGCATTACTGCACAACATAACAGCATATTAGAAATGGAAAAGCAGCTTGCACATGCTCAAGTGCAATCTGATGAGCTATCTTTTGCCCAGCAACATATCAATTCGCTGACATCTGAGGTGGCATTATTGCAAGAACAGCTCAATGAGGCCCAAACAAACTTGAGTGTATGGTCGCAGGAGCGAATACAAGCCAACGATGAGTTGCATACAGCTCTGCATCAACTAGAGCAGCAACAGAGTCGCATCACGAGCCAGGAGCAAGCTCGCCATCAACTGGAGCAACAGGTCAATACCCTGACGTTACAATTGAGTGAAGAAACACAGCGTGCATCTCACCTTACTCTCGCGCTCAGCAAGAGTAACAGAGCATTGAGCGAACATTCGCGGCAAATTACCGAATTACAGCTTCAGTTGGAACAAGCGCTACATGTCCAGGATACACAGGTTCGTACACTGGCCGAGCGAGACAATATGGTGAACTTGTTGCAACAGCAGGCTAATGCATTGCAGCAACAGCTTGACGGTGAGCAGCAAACTAAAAACCAGTTGCAGCATGCTTATGGATTACTGGAAGCACAGCACGATACGTTAGGCTTGGAATATGATGCACTGAAAAAGGTAAGTGCAAATCTACAGCAACAGTTGGAAGAAGGGCAACTTGTGCAACAAACATTGCAGCAAAGCATAGATGAGCAAACTCTTGCTTTGGCTGCGGCTTCTAAACAATGTGATGAACTGACTCAACTATTAGCAGTGCGCGAGTCTAATATTGCGTCACAAAGCGACGTAATGGCTGCTCAACAAGCAGAGTATAAGCAACTCACAGAGGCGCTATCAGCATTACAACAACAACTGGCAGTTGAACAGACCACACATCAGCAACAGATTAGCGAACGGGACTTGGCATTAGCCGAGCGTTTTAGTGAAACGGTAGCTCTAACACGTCTATTAGAAGAGCGCAAGCAGATTATCACTGAACTAGAGATTGAAAAACAATTGCTTACCACCAAGTTGTCTGGCGTAGAGCAGCAGTTAAGGGCTGAGCAAGAGTCGCTTCAGCAGGCCCAGTCTGCATTGCTCTCAGCAGCAAAAGAAAAGCAACATCAACTTGATGAGTTGGAATCGGTGCTCAATGAGCGGTACAGCGAGATTGCAACTTTAACCCGTTGGCTGGAAGAACGTGATCAGGCACTCCTTAGCGCAGCAAGTGAACAACAACAGACCAATGAAACATATAGAGCTCAGCAGCAAGCCTGGAAAGAAGAGAAGGAGGCCTTAATCCGGGAACAAACCTTGCTGCAGAGCCAGCAGTCTGTACTGCAAGACCAGGTAAGAGAACTAACCACACTCAACGGAAGGTTGGAAGCTAATATTGCAGAGCGTTTCCAGGAGTTGGCAGTCATGACGCGGCATATGGAGCAGCTTAGCTGTGAGTTAAAACAAAAAGAGCGGCAATTGAATAGAGCAAAAGAACGCGCTCAGAATTTGAAGAGAACCGTCTCTTGGAAGATTACAGCCCCAGTTCGTGCTCTTGGCAGAACATTTAAGGAGACTCCATCCAGAACAACAGCTACAGAGAGTGCCGCGGAGCGTATTGCCGCTTCAGGATTGTTTGATGAACTCTGGTATCAACATCGCTACCCAGAGGTTGCAGACACTGGGCTCTCAGCTCTTGAGCATTTTATTAGCGTGGGGGCGGATAAAGGTTATAGCCCTAGTGAGCAGTTTGATACTCGCTGGTATTTGCAAACCTATCCGGATGTGGCCCAAGGAGGCATTAATCCGCTGCTTCATTACATTATGTATGGGAAGTTTGAGCAGCGCAGTTGCCTGCCTGTCAATAAGGGAGAATAAAAGTGATGGTTAAAAATCACCAAGACGAGTTGCTAGCTCACTTTGATGAACATTGGTATCTGCATAACTATTTGGATGTGAAACAGACCGGGTTGTCAGCAAGAGAACATTTTAAGCGTTATGGGATGTTACTCGGTAGGAAACCATGCGAAGCATGGGACGTTTCTCCTGCAGTGAGTAAAATGCAAAATACAGTTGTGCTGCCCTATCTGGCAACAAATCAGCTCTCGATAGATATAGATAATTCACAAAGTTGGGTTGCAGAGGGAAATGATCCATTTTTCATTATTGATTTGGAGCAGCTCTCAAATATTAGCAAGGGATGGTATCAATTTAATATCTCTATTAATTGCCAACCAAAGCAAGGATTAGCTAAGTTATATTTGGATACAGGTAAAGGGTTCAATGAGTTTGAAACAGTAACGTTGCCATATAAACGAGCGGTCAGCGTCAGTCGTTTGTTCTATCTGGAATCGCCTCTTGTTGCATTACGATTTGATCCATTAGAACAGGCAGCAACATTTGCAATTAATCAGTTTGAAATAGCAGCTGTTGATGTGAAAGTAGTTGAGTCTGCACTATTGGCTCGCATTCAAAAAGAACACCAAAGCTATCGTGACATGCCGCTAGAAAAAATCAAAAAATCCATATTGATGGACAATGGCGATATGTCAATAGAGCGCCTGCAGGCATTCTATAACGAAACGTTCAGCGTTACCCCGTCTTCTGTCGGTTATGAGGAATGGATAGAAACGGTGGAATTACCTTCGTTGCCTGGCAACAAAGAGGTGAGTCTGATGCTTGCCAGTATGACTCACCCTCCAGTTATATCTATTGTGATTCCTGTTTATAATCCAGCGGAGATCTACTTGCGTGCCTGTCTGGATTCTGTCCTGGCTCAAAGCTATCCCCATTGGGAACTCTGTATTGCCGATGATCGTTCGCCAAAAGAACATGTGCAACGCGTACTGCGCGAATACGAGGCCAAGGATAGCCGAATCAAAGTTGTCTACCGAAAGCACAATGGTCATATTTCGGCTGCTTCCAACAGTGCTCTCGAAATTGCAAAAGGGGATTTCGTAGCTCTGTTGGATCATGATGATGTGTTGCCAGAGCATGCTATGCTATTTATGGCTCAGGCTATTTGTGAGCAGCCTCATACCCAGATCCTTTACAGTGACGAAGATAAAATTAATGCCCGCGGTGAGCGTTTTGATCCTCATTTCAAGAGCGATTGGAATCCAGATTTATTCTTTTCGCAAAACTATGTCTCGCATCTCGGGGTCTATCGTCGCTCTCTGCTGCAACAGATTGGGGGATTCCGTTTGGGAGTAGAAGGAAGTCAGGATCAGGATCTGCTGCTGCGTTGTCTGCCTCATGTAGCTGCAGAGCAGATAGTTCACATTCCCCGTGTGCTTTACCACTGGCGTACCATTGAGGGCTCTACAGCTTTGGCTTCTGGCGAGAAGAGCTACACCACGGAGGCTGGCATCAAAGCGCTACGCGACTATTTTTCTAAGCAGCAACCTGAGGTTACGGTTGAGGCGGGGTTGGTTCCCAACACCTATCGGGTACGTTACCCTATTTCAGAACCAGCCCCACTGGTTAGTTTGCTTATTCCTACTCGGGATCGTCGTGCTCTAACCGAAACTGCGGTGCGTAGCATCATCGATCGCAGTACCTATACCCATTTCGAGATCCTGATTCTCGATAATGGCAGCGTGGAGCAGGAGACTCTCGATTTCTTTGCCCAGATCCAGCAGGAAGACAGCCGGGTCAGAGTATTGCGCTATGACCACCCCTTTAACTACTCGGCCATCAACAACTTTGGCGTTCGTCACGCCAAGGGGGCCATTATCGGCTTGGTCAATAATGATGTCGAGGTAATCAACCCGGATTGGCTGACCGAGATGGTGAGTCACTGCATGCGACCAGAGATTGGTTGTGTCGGGGCCAAGCTCTATTACAGTAATGATACTTTACAACATGGCGGAGTTATTCTCGGTATTGGTGGTGTAGCGGGACACTCTCATAAACAGTACCCTCGCCATCATCCGGGTTATTTCAGCCGTTTGTTGTTGACACAAACTCTCTCGGCCGTCACGGCTGCTTGCCTGCTTATTCGCAAAAATATTTATGAGGAAGTTGCCGGGTTGGATGAAGAGAATTTGCATGTTGCTTTTAATGATGTGGACTTCTGTCTGAAAGTACGCGAAGCGGGGTACCGTAATCTCTGGACGCCTTATGCCGAGCTTTACCACTATGAATCAATTAGTCGAGGTGCCGAAGATTCCCCGGAGAAAATAGCCAGATTTGCCAGGGAAGTGAACTTTATGAAAAGCAAATGGGGTAAACATCTCGAACTCGATCCCTTCTACAGTCCTAACCTGACAAAAAGCAGAGAAGATTTTTCAATCTAGTAATATTGGGGGGAGTATGAAACTTGCTTGTTTGATGATGCAAAAAAATGAAAGTAGATTATTAAAGTCATGGCTTGATTATCATGCGATTATTTTCGGTTTAGAAAATATGTATGTTTACGATAATGGCTCTACAGAAAAAGAGTGTATTGATACATTAAAAATGTATGAGGGAAATGGACTTAATGTTGAATGGAAGTTCAGTTCAAGGGAGGATTTTGAGAATAAAGGATATATATTCTCTGAAAGGATAAAAGAATTTGACAATAGCAATTCATCTTATGACTTTTATTTTCCTTTAGATTGTGATGAGTTTATTGCATATGAAAGGGCACCAGGGGATTTGCTTTTAGATAAAAGAACTATTGAGATGGAGTTGGCGAAATACATTGGCACTCAATCAGTTTTAGCGATCAATGCTGGTTACGATAATAACCCTTTACTAGAACAACATTATTATAGAAGTGAAGGACAAAGAAAGACTTTCTTCTATAAAGGTACTTGCTTGACCCTTGATATGGGTTTTCACGTGGGAAAGACAAAAGCAGGGCTTGGGCCTCAAAAAACAAAAATTGTTTATATACATAATCATTATAAAGAATTCTATGAGTATCAAAAAAGTGCAAAACAAAAGTTACTCGGTCGTGTGTCTGACTTTTCTTTAGCTTCGTTAGAAAAACATCGCAGTAATAAAGGGGCTGGTTATCATTTAATAGGTGCTTTACTTTCGACTGAGCATGAATATTATAGTTCTTTTTATGACGCTTTTATTTCAAACGCCACTAAATATTATCAAATGCCTTTTGTTTCCTGTGTTCTAAAAGGTTTTGGACTAAGTCACGGCGTCCCAGAACACATAAAAATAATATGCTCTGTCGATAATAGCATACGTGGTGTTATTGATTCTATTGTTATTACTGAAAAATCCATAATAATTACTGGATGGGTTATATCTCAAAATGAGAAAGACAACCTGACTGCATATGTATTTGGTGTGAATGATAATTTTTTAAAGCTTTCTAATATCATTAGGTATGCTCGACCTGATGTAGTTAGTGTTATTGATGGTGCTTATTTAAATTGTGGTATTAAAATAGAACAGCATATTTTGCCTGAAGAGTTCAGAATTCTTAAGTCTGATAGTATCAAAGTTGTTATAAAAGATAGTGCATCAAGCTCTAAGATTTTTGTTGATAAGAAAAATATCATAATTAATTAGTGTTTTTATTGAGTGATATAATTTGTTTATTTGATAACAAAATTGGCGAAATGTTTGTTTTGACTTTTCATATAAATTTAGTGTGTGTTTATTTATCACTCAGGGGGATGTGTGATTATATACTAGATGTTTTTTAGCAAGTGTATAAAATGATTGTAATATAAACTTTCAATTCTTTATTAATCCAGTTAATTATATGAATATCACAATTATAGGCACAGGTTATGTCGGTCTTTCTAATGCGGTATTACTGGCTCAACACCATCAGGTGCTTGCCCTAGATGTAGTACCGGAAAAAGTCGAACTTATTAATCGCCGTCAATCTCCCATTGCAGATAAAGAGCTGGAGGCCTATCTGGCCAACAAACATCTGAATCTTAAGGCGACGCTGGATAAATTCGAGGCGTATGAGGCGGCCGAATTGGTGATTATTGCGACCCCCACCGATTATGATCCCGAGACCAACTACTTTAACACCGGCTCGGTCGAGGGGGTGATTCGCGATGTGATCAGTATCAACCCTAATGCACTGATGGTGATCAAGTCTACCATTCCTGTAGGCTTTACCGAACGGATGCGTAGTGAGTTTGGCACCGAGAATCTGATCTTCTCTCCCGAGTTCTTGCGTGAGGGCAAAGCGCTGTATGACAACCTATACCCTTCCCGTATTGTGGTGGGTGAGCGTAGTGAGCGGGCCAAACGATTTGCTGAGTTGTTGCAAGAAGGGGCGATCAAGCAGAACATTCCGGTACTGCTAACTGGCAGCACCGAGGCGGAAGCCATCAAGTTGTTTGCTAATACGTATCTGGCAATGCGGGTGGCCTATTTCAATGAGTTGGACACCTATGCTCAGTTGCATGACTTGGACAGTCGTCAGATTATCGAAGGGGTCGGCTTGGATCCGCGTATCGGTAGCCATTATAACAACCCCTCATTTGGTTATGGTGGCTATTGCCTGCCCAAAGACACCAAGCAGTTGCTGGCCAACTACAACAAGGTGCCCAACAATCTGATCCGCGCCATTGTCGATGCTAATTGCACTCGCAAAGACTTTATTGCTGATAGCGTATTGCGTCGTAAACCTAAGGTGGTGGGAATCCATCGCCTGGTGATGAAGGCTGGCTCAGATAATTTCCGCTCTTCTGCGATACAGGGAGTCATGAAGCGTATTAAGGCCAAGGGTATTGAGGTGGTGGTCTTTGAACCGACTATTCATGAAGATACATTCTTCAATTCCCGAGTGATTCGGGAACTGGCTGAGTTTAAAGCGCTGAGCGATGTTATTCTCTGTAATCGCATGGCTGCTGAATTAGTCGATGTAGCTGAAAAGGTTTATACCAGAGATCTTTTTGGAGCTGATTAAATAACGTAGCAGTGGATAGCAAACGAGATAATTGAATTCTATTTCCGTAATTTCTTTTATTGAGGCAAACTCATTTTTCTTGGTGGTATTCACCGTTATGTATCTCCCATAAAAACTTGGGAATATTTTGCTTGAAAGGCAATCTGGTGATAGACTTAGTTATTTGATAAATATTTTAAATAGAAGGAGTCGCATGGCTGTCATTTATACTCTCACCAAATCGCCACTTATGAAGTCTGGCGGTCAATTACATTGGAATATTGATTCGCCATCAGAACAACAACCACTAAAGATCGTCAATGGCCGGGTTGTACTTCGAGGGTGGTTATTGGCAGAAGGAGAAGCCGCTCCCCATGTCGCTGTTAAAATTGATCATATGACATATAGTTTTCCCTTCAATACAAAGCGGTCTGATGTTATTTCAGCTATATTGAAACAGTCACCTGAGGACCATCAAAAACTACAGTGTGGATTTGATATCAGTGTTCCATTTTCTACCAAAATAATTATTGGGCTGGAGTCTGATGGGTTGATTACCTGGTTGGAAGAATTATTTTTTTCTCCTGCCTGATAATTAAATTAAGTATCTATGCCGATAGTACCTGTATGGACATATTTTTTTGCTGGATGATAATTTGAAACTCTATATAGCCACGATTATTAAGGATGAGTGTTCAAGTTTACTTGAATGGATTGCCTACCATCGAGTATTAGGCGTTGATGGGTTTATTATTGCAGATAATGGTAGTCGTGATGGTAGCCGGGAGTTGCTATTGTCCCTCGCTCGCTTAGGTATTGTGACGATGTTCGATCAACCGACGTTGGTGAATCAAAAGCCACAATTACCTGCATATGAACATATTTTACGTAGCTGTCCCAGAGACATAGACCTGCTTGCATTTATCGATGCCGATGAATTTTTATTGCCACTTGAATCGGATACCAAATTGTCAGATTTTTTTTCTGAAAAATTTCAGGATGAGAGTGTCAGCGCTATTGCATTAAATTGGGCAAATTTTGGTTCTAGTGGTGAACTGTTTGCTGAAGAGGGGTTGGTTATTGAACGTTTTACCTATCGCGCCCCGCAATCCTTTAACGTTCATCATAACTTCAAAAGTGTGGTCAAACCCGAACGAGTTAACCGCTTTCATAATCCGCATTATGCTGATTTGCGTTATGGTCGATATATCGATGCGTTGGGGCGTGATTTGATTCTGCACCCGAGGCATGGTAATGGGGTTAGTGCTGAAGTGACTTGGAGCGGTGTCAGGGTAAATCACTATGCAGTTAAATCACTTGAAGAATTCTTGTTGGGTAAGCATTTGCGTGGTAGCGCTGCCACTGCTAATCGAGTGAAGCATAAAGATTATTTCAAGGCACATGATCGTAATGATGAAGTGTGCCTTCTCGCTGCCGCATTCTCAGGACAAGTAAAAGCTGAAATGGAACGATTAAGTGCGAAGTTGGCTGAGTTACCAGCAGTTGAACCTATCCCTACTGGTTCCTGGCTCAAAAAAAAAATGAAGAAATGGATGGTTTGAATATATTGAGCAAACACTTTGGTATTTATTTCTGCTCTTATCTACAGGCCTGCTAATAAGGACCTGTATCCCCTATCTGTTACCTTGGACTGTAAGTCATATTATGTGTAGCTATCGCGATTGGCAGCCTCTGACATTGCCAGACTCGTTTTCTCTTCATGCTGGTTGGCTTCTGATTCGGGGGCGTGTGTTGACGAGTCAAACTCGAGGTGAAACTCGTCTGCGCTGGCAATGCGGACAAGGAATATGGCATGAACAGATGTTGCCGGTCACTCGTCGTGGCACGTTGTTGGAGCTGGTTTATCTACCCTCGGGAGCTAGTCATTTGTCTTTGCTGGCAAGTACTAAGGGTGCTGAGTGTAATGTTGAGATTGCTCAGCTTTGTTGTGTATCCCGCGCCGAGAGTCTCTGGCGTCGATTGCGCCGGGTTTTGCCTTTTTACCGACGCTTAACGAAGTCCAGACGCAAAAGGTTAGGCCTTTCATGGCATTTGTGGCTCACGGACTTGCAGCAGGCTTACCAACTTGTCAGCAGAGTTCGCGATGATAAGCCACTCAATAGCTATGATGAATGGCTAGCAGACTTCGACACCCTTGAACCCGCCGAATACAAGCTGATTAAGCGCCAGCTGGCTCGCTGGGGCACATTACCACGTTTCTGTTTGCATCTTGTTGGCGTTGGGGATGAACAGAGCCGCAACAAGACCCTGGAGAGTATTCAGGCACTCTGTTATCCGGCAAGCAATATAAACCTGCAGGAGCATGGTGCATATCCAGAAATCTCCAGTCAGCCAGGCGGCGAATGGCAGTGGGTGTTGCCTGTAGGGGCAGTGGTTTCGCCAGCCGCCTTATTTTGGGTTGCTCACCAGTTACGCCAGAATCCTGATTGTTTATGGATATACGGTGATCACGATCTGCTTGACGAGAGAGGTGAACGTCATTCTCCCAACTTCAAACCTGATTGGAATGAAACGCTGCTACAGAGCCAAAACTATATTAGTTGGTGTGGTTTGTGGCGTGAACAAGGTGCTGGCCGTGTTCCCTTTGATGCGGCGTCATGCCATCAGTGGTGGCTACAGTTGGCAAAGATGTGTGAGCCGAAACAGATTGCCCATATTCCATCATTGATGATGCATTTGCCTGCAAGAGCTTTGATTTCGGATGATTTTGAGTCGCTGAAAGATAAAGAAGATCTACTGCCATCAGGAGTGAACATTGAGGCTGCACCTCATGGTGTATGTCGTTGGCGCTGGCCGTTGCCAGCGCAATTGCCATTGGTTTCAGTGATTATCCCTACCAGAAATGGTATTGCTCATTTACGCCCTTGTATCGAAAGCCTGACACAAAAGACGCAATACGCCAATATGGAAGTCATTGTGATGGATAATCAGAGCGATGAGGAGGAGACGCTTGCTTACCTTGCTCATATCGAACAAGTTTATGGCGTTAGGGTGATTTCTTATGATCAACCGTTTAACTATTCAGCCATCAACAATCTGGCGGTGAGAAACGCACATGGAGATATGATCTGTTTGCTGAATAATGATACTGAGGTAATCAGTATTGACTGGCTGGATGAAATGGTTTCCCATTTATTACGCCCTGGCGTGGGTGTGGTAGGAGCAAAGCTGTATTACGGAAATGGTTTGATTCAGCATGCAGGCGATGCTGTCGGCCCTGGCGGTTGTGCAGATCATTTTCATAATGGTTTGTCAGCTAACGATCCCGGATATCAGCGTAGGGCTGTTAGTGCCCAAGAGCTGTCAGCTGTGACTGCAGCTTGCTTATTGACTCATAAAGAGTTATATCTGGCGCTCGGAGGACTTGATGAAACGAATTTGCCGATAGCTTTTAATGACGTAGATTATTGTCTCAGAGTTCGAGATGCTGGCTGGAGAGTAATCTGGACTCCCTTCGCTGAACTGTATCATCATGAGTCTATTTCCCGTGGTAAAGATGTATCAAAACAACAGCAGATACGAGCGAAATCTGAGTTGTGCTATATGAAAAAACGATGGGCATGTGTATTTAAACACGATCCAGCCTACAACCAAAATTTGAGTTATGAACGTCCTGATTTCTCTTTAAGTAGAGCTCCTAATATAGTATTGCCATGGATGAATTAATTCGCAGGAAACTATTTAAGCCTTATCGTAAATTAAATAAACAGAGTTGTGGAAGTCAGCGAAGCACTGAGGTTAACTTTGAACGATTGTTTATATTACATGAGGGAAAATCACCTACATTAGCCTATTTTGAATCGGCTATTATAAGTCGGTTTCCTAATGCAGAATATCTCTTTATCGACACATTAGCATCCACCGATATATTTATTCCTGGAGGATCTGCCCTTGTCGTCGTTAGATTCATCTCCCCAAAATGGCAACAGTACATAGAAAGATATAATGACAGGTTTTCTCGAATTGTTTATTTTATGGATGACGACCTGTTTGACCCGACTGCACTATCTACGTTACCTAAAGAGTATCGTACCAAGATAATAAGGAGGTCGGCGGCTCAGCATCGATGGATTACGCAATATTGTGATAACATTTGGGTTTCAACTGCCTATTTGGCTAATAAATATGCACACCTTAACCCGGAGATTGTTTCTGCTAAACCGTCACTGGCACTAATTGAAACACATCGGTCAGTAAAAATAGCTTATCATGGCTCAAGCTCTCATCGCGAAGAGAAGTATTGGTTGAGACAAATCGTAGAGGGGGTATTGGGAGAATGTCCCCGTGCCAGCTTTGAAATTTTTGGTGAGCATGATATTTATAAGTATTATCGTGACCTACCAAGAGTTTCAGTACTGCATCCGATGAGTTGGCAAAATTATCTTGCATATACCAAGACGCATCATCTGGATATCGGGTTAGCGCCATTGCTTGACTCTGATTTTAATTTGGCTCGTGGCCCTGTAAAATTTTATGATTTTGTCAGAATGGGGGCTGTAGGTGTATATAGTAATTGTGAGCCATATAGTGATTTTATTGAACAAAATGTAAATGGAATCTTACTGGAAAATGATCCGTATTTATGGATAAAAGCTCTTTCATTACTTGTTAGTGCAGAGCATAAACGTAGCGAGTTGGCGCTTAATGCCAAAAAATATGCCTGTAAATTGATAAGTTCTGAATAAAGTAAGGGTTGTATTTGTTAAGTTATTCTAAGTGTTTATGGGTATTGTATTAAATAAACAATAATAAGAAGAATGCAAGGTTTATTAAAATAACAGTGCTTTTAGTGTGTGTGATAATTTTATCTTTTTTATGATGGGTTTAATAAGGTTTTAAATTTTAAGAGTCGATAGAAAATGTTAAATGGGAAAAGATTGATTTATAAAGGGAAGCATATAGCTTTATATATTGATGATGTGTCAACATCAAATGTAATATTTACCTTTTCAGGGCATGGTGCAAATCCAAAGGATTTGTATGGTGATGGATTCATTCAATCTCTGGGGTTTAGCGGCGTTTTTTTTGTTGCGCTTGCAAACCATTGGTGGCAAACCCGTGAATTAGATGAAGCTATTAATATTGCTAATGCAAATACAGAAAATCATACTAATAGGATCGTATACGGACAAAGTATGGGGGGGTATGGTGCACTTTTGTGTGCTGCCAAGTTAAAAAGCCGTGCTGTCGTTACTGCTCCTCAAACAACACTAAATGCTAAAAATGCAAAAATACCTCAGTCATGGATGAAAGATATTAACCAATATCCAGTTATAAGAGATAATCTTGCAAGTGAGTTAATCAGTGTCGAATCAATAAAAATCATATATGATGTAAAAGATCGGTGGGATGTTAGTCATGTTAATTATTTGAAATCACATATAAAATGGATCGATGAGTATACTATACCATATGCTACACATAACCTACCCAGAACACTTCGAGAAATGGGCATTATTTCATCTGTAATATCATCAGCGTTTAAAGAAAAAAATAATAAGAATGATTTCAGGAAACTAATTAATAAAAATAAAAAGAAGTCTATCTCATATATTTCGAACCTTGGGCATTTTGTTGAGAACTCAAAAAATAAATGGTTGTATTCTTATTATAAGAGGATTGTGGCTTTTTACTTTGATGATTTAATGTCCAGTATCAAAAGAGATTCATGGGTCCTACAAAATAACACACTAGATGCTTTTAATAATAGGTTGATTTATATTAACAATCATGTTGAGGTTTTCGACACCAATAAGTTGATTTTTTTATCTAGAGGCAACGATCCTCAACTTGAATTAGGTTGTCTTCCGGATGGTAATTTGGAGTGTAATTTGTCGTTTTTTTCTAATGTTGCATCATTTGGAAATGTTTTCTTTTCTAGAGATTCAAATATTGCATTTACACCTAAAGATGCCATAAGTTTTTCTGTTTCTCCAGGAATTACACATGTAACTTTTATTCTTCCGGGTTCAAGTGAAGATCGGTTGCGGAAAATAAGGATTGACCCTATTTCATGTCCTGGATTTTTTCAGATTCTAGATTTTAGATTTGTATAAAATAACAGGAATATCTCATGTTCTTATAAATGTTTATAGATGGGAATACATGTATTGATGTTAGTGTTGATATTTTGTTGAGTTCCAATTTTATTATAATAAATAGATTTAGACCCTCGAGTTGTGTAATTCATTTTTAATGAGGGCTATGAATATAGTTAGACATATTATGTGCTAATCTAGTGTTTGAACTTCCTTGTGCTATAGTTCTCTTTACTAAAAAATATTTAATATAAGTAATTTCTATATAACCATAATTCATATTCATTGATATATGTATCATTGCATTAATGATGGGGCTTTATATATCATAAAGCATAGTGACACAGAGTGGATATAGAGTCTGCTTGGTAAAGGCATATAAAATATTTAGTCAGGTATCCCGATATTTCTAATGTGTTGGAATCAACTAATTTATTTTTAATGGCTATTAATTGTAAAATAAGAGAGCGAAATATATGAGGATTCTCGTTACTGGTGGTGCTGGCTTTATCGGCTCTGCCGTGGTGCGTCATATCATTAGTGATACTGGAGACTCCGTTATCAATCTGGATAAACTCACCTATGCTGGCAATTTGGAATCTTTGGCCAGTGTATCGTCAAGTGAGCGTTATTCGTTTGAACAAGTTGATATCTGTAATCGTGCTGAGCTGGATCGGGTGTTTGCTCTGCACCAGCCAGATGCCGTGATGCATCTGGCTGCTGAAAGCCATGTTGATCGTTCTATCACAGGGCCAGCCGACTTTATCGAAACCAATATCGTAGGCACCTATACATTGCTGGAAGCGGCTCGCGCCTATTGGAGCAGTCTGGGCGAGTTGAGCAAGGCGGCCTTTCGCTTCCACCATATTTCTACCGATGAAGTATATGGCGATCTGCCCCATCCGGATGAAGTAGCCTCCGGTGAGGCATTGCCGCTCTTTACCGAAACTACCTCCTACGCTCCTAGCAGTCCCTATTCTGCCTCCAAGGCTTCCAGCGATCATCTGGTGCGTGCTTGGTACCGTACGTACGGCCTGCCAACCATTGTCACTAACTGCTCCAACAACTATGGCCCTTACCACTTTCCCGAGAAGCTGATCCCGCTAGTGATCCTCAATGCGCTGGATGGCAAGCCGCTGCCGGTTTATGGTAAAGGTGACCAAATTCGTGACTGGTTGTATGTGGAAGATCATGCACGAGCACTCTACAAGGTAGTGACCACTGGCTTGGTCGGGGAGACTTATAACATAGGCGGTCACAACGAGAAGCAGAACCTGGATGTAGTACATACTATTTGTGATATGCTTGACGAGATGGTACCGAAAGCTGGCTCTTATCGCGATCAAATTACTTATGTGGCGGATCGCCCCGGACACGATCGCCGATATGCTATTGATGCTTGCAAGATGAGCGCTGCGTTGGATTGGCAGCCAGAGGAGACTTTTGAGTCTGGTATTCGCAAGACCGTGCAGTGGTATCTGGATAATCAACAATGGATTAACAACGTCAAGAGTGGTGCCTACCAATCCTGGATTGAACAAAACTATAGGGAGCGTACCTGATGCATATTCTGTTGTTTGGCAAAAATGGTCAGGTAGGATGGGAGCTGCAGCGTGCATTGGCGCCTCTGGGGCACATCACTGCCGTTGATTTTGACTCCACCGACTATTGCGGTGATTTTAGCAATTCTACAGGGGTGGCTGAAACGGTACGTCTCGTCAAGCCGGATGTGATTGTTAACGCAGCGGCCCATACTGCAGTCGACAAAGCGGAGAGTGAGCGGGAATTTGCCGAGTTACTCAATGCAACTAGTGTGGCGGTTATTGCCAAAGAAGCTGAAGCATTAGGTGCGTGGCTAGTACATTATTCCACCGACTATGTTTTCGATGGAAGTGGTGAACGTCCTTGGGTGGAAACCGATGTGATTTCCCCGCTCAACGTCTATGGCGAAACCAAGCTGGCAGGGGAACACGGTGCGGCACTCTGCTCACGTCACCTTATCTTTCGTACCAGTTGGGTTTATGCTGCGCGCGGTGCCAACTTCGCCAAAACTATGCTGCGTCTTGGCAAAGAGCGTCGCGAGATATCGGTCATTAATGATCAGTTTGGCGCTCCAACTGGAGCTGAGTTGCTGGCCGATTGTACCGCCCATGCAATCCGAGTTGCGCAGAGCAAACCCGAGGTGGCTGGCCTGTACCATTTGGCTGCCTCCGGTACTACCACTTGGTTTGACTACGCCCGGTTGGTGTTTGACAAAGCCAGAGACGCAGGAGTTGAACTGGCGGTCACACAGCTTAATGCGGTGCCGACAGGCGCCTTTCTGACCCCGGCGAAACGTCCTCATAATTCCCGACTTGATACTAAAAAATTCCAGCGTACATTTGATCTGGTTTTGCCGGACTGGTCAGTCGGTGTTGAGCGGATGTTGACTGAGATCATGGGGAAGTAAACCACAGGTGAGGATAAAACAGAAAGGCGCGGCTCAAGCCACCTTATTCTTATGTAATTTAAAAATAAGAAACAAGCATCATGACTAAACGTAAAGGTATTATTCTGGCCGGTGGATCTGGTACACGTCTCTATCCGGTTACTATGGCGGTGAGCAAGCAGTTGTTGCCCATCTATGACAAGCCGATGATCTACTACCCGCTGAGCACTCTGATGCTGGCTGGAATTCGCGATATTTTGATCATTAGCACTCCACAAGATACTCCTCGCTTTCAGCGATTGCTGGGTGATGGCAGCCACTGGGGACTGAATTTAGAATATGAGGTTCAGCCAAGCCCAGACGGGTTGGCACAAGCTTTTATTCTGGGTGAAGAATTCATTGGTTCAGCCCCGTGTGCACTGGTGCTGGGGGATAACATCTTCTACGGTCATGACCTACAGAAACAGTTGGAGGCAGCCGCGGCCAAAGAGACCGGTGCTACTGTATTTGCCTATCATGTGCACGACCCTGAACGTTATGGAGTTGTCGAATTTGATAATCAAGGTACCGCTATTTCACTGGAAGAAAAACCATTGGAGCCTAAGAGTAGCTACGCAGTCACTGGCCTCTATTTCTACGACAACAGCGTTGTGGAAGTTGCCAAGGGTCTCAAGCCATCGCCGCGTGGTGAGTTGGAAATCACCGATGTGAACCGTATTTACCTGGAGCAAGGCAATCTATCGGTGGCAATGATGGGGCGTGGTTATGCCTGGCTTGATACCGGTACCCACGAAAGCCTAATTGAAGCGAGCAACTTTATTCAGACCATCGAGACGCGTCAGGGATTGAAAGTGGCTTGTCCGGAAGAGATTGCTTATCGCCAGAAGTTTATTAGTGCCGACCAGGTTCGTGAGCTTGCTGCTCCGTTGGCAAAAAACGCCTATGGGCAATATTTATTAAAAATGATTGATAAGGCGTGATGTAATTGAGAAGGGGGAGGGAAATAAGCTTCCCCTAAAAATATTTAATTAAATGTGGGTATATAGATGAATGTAATCAAGACAGCAATTCCTAGTGTGCTTATTTTTGAGCCAAAAGTATTTGGAGATGAGCGTGGTTTTTTCTTTGAGAGTTTTAATCACAAGTTGTTTGAAGAGGCGGTAGGATATCCAGTTACCTTTGTGCAGGATAATCACTCAAAATCTTCTAAAGGGGTACTGCGTGGCTTGCACTATCAGTTACCTCCCCATGCCCAGGGCAAGTTAGTGCGTTGTGTAGCCGGTGAAGTGTTTGATGTTGCGGTAGATATTCGCAAAAGCTCACCGAGCTTCGGACAATGGGTTGGCGTTCATCTTTCAGGGGAAAACAAACGACAGTTATGGATTCCGGAAGGATTTGCCCATGGTTTTGTAACACTGACTGAATCGGCCGAATTTTTGTATAAAACAACTAATTATTATGCCCCTGCCAGTGATAGAGGCATTGCATGGAATGATCCCACGATTGGTATTAGGTGGCCCGAGTTAAAGGCGGACATTCTCACTTCAGCAAAAGATAGTATTGCAAAGTCATTAGAGAGCGCAGAGCTGTTCATCTAAATCACACTTTATACACCATTGTAGAGAATCTTCAGTTCACAGAGACAACATGTATTTATATACGGGATCGAAAGGGATTCTTGCCAGAAAAAATAATATTGAGCCTATGCTTGGTCACCCATTGCTTTATATGAAAGGAGACGAGGCTTTTTCTAAAAATGACGTTTTAGTTGGCTGGGGAAAAAAATCTAATACTAAGCAGATTAAACAGAAAGCTCAAGAGTTAGGAATATCTTATTGGCAACTTGAAGATGGTTTTATTGGCTATATCGGGCACCCAGCAAAAGGAGGAAAGGCGGTTTCTCTTATTGCTGACCCTCTGGGGATATATTATGATGCACATCAGACGAGTCAATTAGAACAGCTTATTATTGAACCTGTTGATACGGCTTTACTTGCGCGCGCTGAGCATCTGATCTCTGATATTTTGCGTTTAGGAATCACCAAGTATAACTGCTATACCAATAGCACTGAGCATACATTTAATGGCTCTGTCCGTGCTACTGACGGGCCTTCTTTAGATTTACCGACACATATACAACCTGAGTTATTCACCCTCACGGCTCATTCAAACTTAGCACGTTTACTGGATGATCCAAGACCGCGTATTTTGCTTGTGGATCAAGTAGCGGGAGACTTGTCAATTTCTGGGGCTCTTGCTTGCGAAGCTGATTTTGTTTCTATGGTGGTCGAGGCTCGCCGTAATCACCCTAATGCGCGTCTATTGTTGCGAACACACCCAGATACACGCTTTAGCAAAAAAAGCGGCGTGTTAGCACGTTTAGTGGGGCGTGATCCTCGACTGGCTGATGTTGAGGTGGTGAGTGAACCTTGCCATCCGCATAGAATAATTCGTATGGTGGATGCGGTGTACACTGTTTCATCGCAGGTTGGCTTTGAAGCGTTGCTGTTGGGCAAACCTGTATATTGCTTCGGTATGCCATTTTATGCTGGGTGGGGGTTAACGCATGACAGTAAACGTTGTATACGCCGTGAAGAAGCAATGTCAGCCGAAGGCGTTTCATCTATTTCATTGCCCCGCTTAGTTGCGGCGGCGTTGATCCGTTATCCGCGTTATTTAGATCCTATATTGGGAAAACGTTGTGAGGTAGAAGATGTTGTAGCGATTTTGGCTCAGCAGCAGGTAGAGCCCAAACCTTGGCGTCGTCTTTATCTCGTTGGTTTTTCTCTGTGGAAGCGTGCTTTTATACGCACATTTTGTGCGTATTTGGCAGATGAACTTTGTTTTGTTCGTACTGTGCCCTCACAGTTAAAAGATGATGAACAGGTGTTGGTGTGGGGAAACCGTTATCCTGAACTGCAATCAGTGATCCGGATTGAAGATGGTTTTATCCGCTCCAACGGATTGGGGTCTAATTTATGTCGACCTTCATCACTCTCGATTGACCCCGTTGGAATCTATTTTGATAGCCGCCGTCCGAGTAAGCTTGAGCAGTTACTCACTACGTACGTTTTAGATGCGAAAGAAGAAGCACGCGCAGAGTCATTATTAGCGCAATTACAATCATCACGAGTCAGTAAATACAATGTGGGGAGTACACAAGAATATGAGCCCCCTAACGACGGACGTGAGTTGATTCTAGTGGTTGGTCAGGTTGATGGTGATGCATCCATTTTGTGTGGTAGCCCGATTATCCGCAGCAATGAACAGTTGTTGTGGGCTGTGCGTGAAGCTAAACCGAATGCACATATTCTGTTCAAACCTCATCCGGATGTGGTATCTGGCAATCGAAAAGGTACTATTTCGGCGCGTTGTTTAGCACACTGTGTTGATAGCCAAGTATCTGATATTAGACTGGAATCGCTATATCCACACATAAATGAGTTACATACCATGACTTCGCTTAGTGGATTTGAGGCACTAGTTCAAGGAGTGAAGGTTACGACATGGGGACAGCCGTTTTATAGTGGTTGGGGATTAACACAAGATAAGCATCCATCAGAAAGACGCCATCGTACATTAACGTTGAGTGCATTAGCATATATTACATTAGTAAAATATCCGCGTTATATAGATTGGAAGTCAGGGCTTTGGTGCAGCCCTGAACAATTAATTCATCTATTATCTACTCAAAAAAAAGCTACGACGGCAGGTGTTAAGTGGTGGCAGCGTTGGCGAATTAAGTTAGTTTCTTTTGCTCAAACTTTGAGACTTTTTCGTTCACTTTTACCCTGATGATTTTTTTTGTGAGTTAATATATTATTGCAGAGCAGTTTGGGATTATGTGATTAAACAATCAGCAATAAATTATTATTGGTAGAGTATCAAAGGAAATATATTAAATGTCACCCGTGATATGTGGGTAGAGCACTATTTGAACAGTTAAAATCATTATGCAAGGTTGATATTTTTTGTTACTATATGGCACTAATATATTTTCAGATAAGATAACTTTTCAGAACTCTATTTTATTGATAAAATAAGCAGGAAAATAATTAAATTTGGGAGGGATCAGTTTTCTGATAATGTTCTGTTATTAAAACATTATCCCATGGGGCGTAGTTATATCAATTAGCAGGATCTTATGAGTTAACTAACATCAGCTTTGAATTTTTAATGGAGGTAATTTATCTTTTACTAAAAATATTTTAACTATTAATATAGCATCATGGTTGTTACGGTTTGTTTTAATTCTATTTTATAATGTGCTATATATTGTATTTTTGTGCTTAGATAAATATGTTTTTTCATTACTTTAGTGATGTTAATATTTTGCGTGTAGTAAAAATCATTGTTATAACAAATGTCACTGTTGCTATACTTTGCTGAACTGTTTATCGGTCATTTTGATTCAATCGCTGGTTCTATATTTTTTAATAACCGTTCTGTAGCGATTAATATATTACTCTCCAGAGGATACACTATATGAAATATATTAAAAGTTATTAATTTTTATTCAATGTTGTTTAGAGTTATGTTCAGTGTTTGGTAATAGATGTGTTTCTAAACCGTCTTGGTTCTATAATAAATTCTATTCTTATAGGTTTTTTGTTTAGAGAGTGTTTATGGCGACGCTTTCTTTTTTAAAGGAAATGACAGACACTTGAAAATCTAGAATTTAATACAGATATAATGTTGGTGTATACCATTTTCCCCACGTCACGGGCGTAGATTAAGATTCGCAGATGAGATCTGTGCTTATCCAATATTTTATGCTCCCAATACGGCTGGAGCCTATTGCGGTTGGATAATCTTTGAAATATTTACTTCAAACATCAATCAAATTCGATTTTTTATCAGAAAAAAGAAACGAGTTATACGCTGTTAACGGAAATTAATTATATTCTTATAATTTGGCTGAACTGATAAATTTTATTGTCAACTATTACTTGATTATTATGAAAAATAATGCTCTGAGCATTTTATTATCTGGTAAAAAATATCTGCTATTGCAGGGACCGATGGGACCTTTCTTCAATGATGTTGCCGAGTGGTTAGAGTCATTAGGTCGTAACGCTGTGAATGTTGTATTCAATGGAGGGGATCGTTTTTACTGCCGTCATCGACACTATCTGGCTTATTACCAAACGCCGAAAGAATTTCCTGGTTGGTTACGAGATATCCACCGGCAATTTGACTTTGATACCATTCTCTGTTTTGGTGACTGCCGTCCATTGCACAAAGAAGCAAAACGTTGGGCGAAGTCTAAAGGGATCCGCTTTCTGGCATTTGAAGAAGGATATTTACGTCCGCAATTTATTACTGTTGAAGAGGACGGTGTAAACGCGTATTCATCGCTGCCGCGCGATCCTGACTTTTATCGTAAATTACCAGATATGCCTGCACCACATGTTGAGAACTTAAAACCCTCGACGATGAAACGTATTGGTCATGCAATGTGGTATTACCTGATGGGATGGCATTACCGACATGAATTCACTCGCTACCGTCATCACAAATCATTTTCTCCTTGGTATGAGGCTCGTTGCTGGGGGCGTGCGTACTGGCGTAAGCTATTTTACAAAATAATGCAACGTAATGTATTGGCTCGGTTAGTGAATGATCTGGACCAACGTTACTATCTTGTTATTTTACAAGTTTATAATGATAGCCAAATTCGTAATCACAGTAATTATAATGATGTGCGTGATTATATTAACGAAGTTGTATATTCATTTTCGCATAAGGCACCGAAAGAGAGTTATTTGGTGATCAAACACCATCCGATGGATCGCGGTCACAGACTCTATCGACCATTAATTAAGCGGTTGAGCAAGGAATATGGCTTAGGCGAGCGAGTCATATACGTACACGATCTCCCAATGCCGGAATTATTACGCCATGCAAAAGCGGTTGTGACAATTAACAGTACAGTGGGGATCTCTGCACTGATTCATAACAAACCACTCAAAGTGATGGGTAATGCTCTGTACGACATCAAGGGGTTGACGTATCAAGGGCATTTGCATCAATTCTGGCAGGCCGATTTTAAACCAGATATGAAACTGTTTAAGAAGTTTCGTGAATATTTATTGATGAAGACGCAAATTAATGCTGTTTATTATGGTGTAAAATCAAAAAGCAATAGAAGGTCCGCATTCCTAAACGGTAGCAGATGATGGTTTTCATGGGCGTTTCAGGTTACTCAATCAGCCAACAACCGCAGCGAAAACCCTGCTTTCTCGACCAGTTCAGGCCGGTTTTACCTCCAATGCTTTCCGTCAGAACTGAGATTTCAGCCAGTTGCCGGATAAGTGTGTCGATTTGCAGCAGTATACTTTTTCGTACAGCCAGAATGTGGCAGACTGAGGTGGAATAGATAACGTCCGTATGCCCGCTGACCACCTCCGGGCGGGAGAGTGTGGTATCTGACATCATCATTTTTCCTTTCTGTTTATAAATGAAAACGCCAGCCGTGTTCAGGCTGACGTCAGGGAAGTGAAATCGGGTGAGTGATCTTCACTGGTTCTGGTGCAAAAGTTACTGTTGGCGCAGGGTACGGATACCCTCCCTGGCCTGTTCGATGCAGGGCAACAGTGCTGCCGAATCTGTTTTATCCTCATCGTTGTCGAAGATAATTCCCGATTCGCAGTCGATATTGTCCTGCAGCCACGTAATCAGAATATCCAGCGCTGTTTCCGTGGTTAATGATTTCATGTTGTGAATTTCCGGATTACCAGTCGAAAGTGGGTAAACCTGGCAGACATCTGGCACTGGCATCCAGATGAATGAGACTGACACCATAACGCCGGATGAGTGTGACGACCAGACGACGGAACGTAACAGATAACCGGTACCGGTAAAATGAATCCATTCTGATTCACCAAAGTCACTGGTCTGGTGTAACAGCGAGTACAGCCAGGCGTTGTCCTTTTCCGTGATATGTGCGGTACTGCAGCGTATGCCGGAAAGAGTCGTAAACGGTTGTGGAGTGCAGGTTGACTGTTGGTCAGATTCATCCACCACGCGGAGTGAATAACCGTTTTCAGCGACCTTGTTAATCAGTTCAGCGAGATTAATACCATCGACGTCAACGACAATGCGCCCCATATTCAGTGCCTGTACGTTAACGCTGTCGGCTTCCGGCGTCAGGGAAAGTTTCATTGTTTCACCTCCGGGTGCTTACCCAGGATAATATTATTTACCGTTCTGTAATTGTCGCGGGTCATCAGGCCGGTCGCCCTGCTAGCCCGGAGGATATCGATGCTGTTTATTAACTGAGAGCGGGTACAGGCGCTGAATCCCGGCTGGTCGGTACGCACCAGCGCGTATTTTTCCACGAGAAAGTTCACCGCATCACACAGTGAAATGCCTGCCTCAATATGCTGCTCAATCACACGTTCATCAGCGAACGGTGTGTCATTCAGCGTGAGGCCGTAGTGCTGGTCCAGCAGTCGGGTGAGCAGTGTCTGCCAGATGGTGACGGGAGACGGGCAGTGCGATGCCTCCCGTATGTGTGTGTCGGGTAATGTTTTCATACTGAAGATTTTCCTGATATGCAGAGATGAAAAATGGGAAAGTGGCGTGATGAAAGCACCAGGCCGGAGCAGAGGGTTATCCTGGTGGTTTACGTTTTCGTTTCGGGCGTCGGATAAACAGCCAGATAAACGTAACCACAACTGCCGAGGGTGTCGGCTTCGCAGGTCAGTCCTTTCGCATACAGCGCGACGGTATGCTGATGGCGGGGATTCAGTTCACCGCTGGTGAGCATTAATTCCAGTTGTTTCATCAGCAGCGGAAAGGCCTGGTCCGGGTGGTACGCATCCGCATCTCTGAACCGGCCTCTGAACCGGCCTCTGATACCGGCACGGTCGGCAAGGTAATGCAACCGGTTTCCCTCCTGCACCAGACGGGCGCCGAAACAGGGCGTCACTGTGCAGGGTAGTCCCCACCAGGGATGGTCGTGATTGTCATCGGGATGCGTTGTCCCGGAGAGTGTGTCTGACACGATAAAATCCTCACAGAAAATCGGTGAATGATAGTTTAACGATGACGGGTCAGCCGGCGCGCAGACCGGCTTCGGTAAAGGTGTATTCGTTGATGAGCAGGACCTCATCCACAGCGACGTCTGAGCTCAGCCAGTCGTACTTGTTTTCCGGGTGACGGAACATCAGTTCAGGGTGACGCTCATCAGCCGGACATACGGACCAAAACTGTCCTTACGGCGTTCGGCAAACACGGCCAGCACACCGGGAATATCCTGCACTTCACGACCGGTATACGTTTCAGTGCTGCCGTGCCAGCGGTATTTGCCGGTACAGAACGGAAAAAGACGGGATGCAGGATGCTGTTGGTGAATACGCATGGCTTCACCACGGGTGATGATTTTCATAATGGGATACCTCTGAAGACAGAAGATAAAAGTGAAAACAGGTGTGATGTGGTTGTGACGGGTTAAAGCAGACCATGTTCGGCAAAGGAGAAAACCTGGCTGCCACCGACTATCAGATGGTCCGGCACCCGGATATCCACCAGGGCCAGTGCCTGTACCAGACGCTCAGTGATAAGGCGGTCTGCCTTGCTGGGGGTGACTTCACCGGACGGGTGATTGTGTGCCAGCACCACGGCAGCGGCATTGTGGTACAGGGCGCGTTTAATCACCTCCCGGGGATGAACTTCCGTGCGGTTGATGGTGCCGGTGAAGAGGGTTTCACCGGCAATCAGCTGATTCTGGTTGTTCAGATACAGCACCCGGAATTCTTCACGCTCCAGTCCCGCCATGTTCAGAATCAGCCATTCCCGTGCTACACGGGTGGAGGTGAAGGCCACGCCGGGTTCATGAAGATGGCGGTCCAGGGTTTTCAGGGCCCGCAGAATGAGGCTGCGCTCTCTGGGCGTCATTTCTCCGGGCAGAAAGGAAAGCTGCTGCATTGTCCCTGCCTCCATTCAGTCGATGATGCGCATAATGGCGTTGCATTCCGGATGCTGCAGGGCGTAATCCCGCAGCCGGTAATAATGGACCGTCATGGCATAACACTCCGTACGACAGGCATGATGGCTGTACGTCATCAGACAGGCGGCAATACCGGCGGCTTCCGGGCTCATTTCAGCGCGGTTACCGTTCATGGCACTGAACAGTACCCATGTTTCGTCATCATCGTCATCCGGTTCGGGTGCCATAAATGCCCCGCCGTTGTTCAGGGTGTACAGATTCCAGATACCACCGCAGTAGTCTTCGCACAGACGGTCCATCCAGCCGAAGACACGGGGCTCCAGGGTCACCCACTGTGGAATGAGGCCAAAATGCTGCGGCCAGAAGCTGATGCGCTGTTCATCAGGGACTATGGTGGCAACCAGTTGTTGCAGGCCAGTCTCCGGTGCACAGGCCGAAGCGGTGGTGTTCTGAGACAATGTTTTCATGTGTGAAATCCTTGTAATGTGAATAAATGAGAGGGAGTAAAGGTCGGGAGCTGGCAACATCACGTTCATCACTGACCGTGAGACCCGGTAATATCAGGGATGAATGATATTCGGCTGAAATTCCGGACAGCCGTACGCGTAACCGTTCCGGTCACAGACGGATAGCCAGATGCCATTGCCTGTACTCAGTCTGCACAGACTGAGTTCTCCGGGACGGTAAAGCAGACGGGTACACCAGGTGCACAGGTCATCATCAGAAATGGAACGACACCCCGGCAGCGCCTCCGGGGCGTCGGGTGATTCTGGTATCTGAATCACGCCTTCAGGGACAGGCTGCATCAGCGCAGGCTCTCCAGCAGCATTTCTGCCATTACCCACAATGCGCGGTTGAGCTTAATGTCGGTGTCTATGCTGTGAATGGCGCGGGTATGGATACGTTTTCCTCTGGCACTGCGACCGGAAATCCCGCCTTTCAGCATATTCTCCTGGATGGTCTGATAAGTACTCCACAGGTCCTTACCGTAATCCTCCCTGCGTCGCGGTGTCAGAATGTCAGCGGTGGTGACGGGCTGATGTTCGTCACCATAACGGTAAGTCAGTGCCGCCTGTGCCAGCGCTTGGCGTGCCGGTGGCGGCAGGACCAGCGACTGCATGGCATCACGCTTCTCCTCAATCCGGTCAAACACGCCCACCACCTCGTAAGCCCCTTCGATAACTTTCTCCACCACATTTCCCCGGTGCGGAACACGCACTTCCCCCAGAGACTGACCACAGACGCAGCCGTTCTGGCAGACGAACCTGAAGTAACCCGGCAGCATCTGGTAGCTGGAGGTACCGTCATGAGAGTTGAGCAGAATAATTTCAGGGACATGTTCTCCGTTTATCTCTCCGGCCCGCCGCAGACGCAGCATGTGTTTTGTGTATCCCCGGCGGCCCGGGTCGCGCACACGGGTCTGGCAGGCGAAGAATGGCTGAAAGCCTTCCCGCTGCAGGCTTTCCAGTACGGTGATGGTGGGAATGTACGCATATCGTTTACTGCGGGAGGTATGCCGGTCTTCACCGAAAATACTGGGAACATAGTGCATCAGTTCTTCGTGTGTCAGCGGACGGTCACGGCGTATCTGGTTCGCATAACCAAAACGACTGGCTAGTCGCATAATTTGCTCCTTATCGGTGGTTAAGATTTACTGGTGTAATAAATGAAAAAGCCACGTCTCCCGGAGAAGACGCGGCCTGATGGGTGAAATGAATGACGTTTATTGTCTGAGAAGCCCTTAACTGGCGAGCTGAGTATTAAGCTGTGTTCCGGCATCACCAGCGCAACTGACCTTCAGCATTACGGATAACCAGCCGGGAATATGTTCCCTGGTCATCTTCAGTAAACACATTGCTGTAAACCGTTGTGACGGCAACCGCCTGTTCGCGTGAGAAAGGGCCTTCGGGCAATAAACGTGATGTACAACCCGGCATATCTGTTGCTCCCTGAAAGTAAAAAGCCCCGGTCATGATGACCGGGGCCTGAAGGAGAGTGACCTGATTATCAGAAAGTCACATTCAGCGTGGCCTGACCGTTATAACCTTCAGCGCTGCTGCCGCTGACGCTGTGGGCATAACCGGCCTGAACGCCCAGGGTGATATTTTCCCGGACACGGGCTTCCAGTCCGGCCTGCAGGTCCAGTGACGTGCCATTCCGGGACGGTGAGAACGTCATGTTACTGCCGGCTGCGGCTGTACCCATGCTCATGTCTCCCCGGGAACTGAAGATGCGGATAACAGAAGGCTGTACCCACCAGTTCACCGGCAGTTCACTCACACTGTGTTTTGCACTGTCGCGCAGGGTGTCACGGGATGAGGTGCCTTCACCAAAGTTCATATCGTTGTGGCTGCCCAGACGGAAGCCGGCACGCACATGTTGTGCACTGCCATGCCCGAACTTCACATAACCGGCGTTATCCTGGCCGTCATCCAGGGAAAGTCCCTGCCAGGTATACTGCAGTTGTGGCTCCAGCACCAGGTTGTCAGTGATACTGAAGGGCAGACCGGTTTCCAGTGAGCCCAGCCAGCCCCGGCCCCGGGCGCGGAAGTCGTTATTGTCCGATGACGCTTTCATGCTGTGGCGGGTTCCCTGTGCCACAATGTCAGCCCACAGGCCGGAGGATGTGTGTACCAGATTCAGGTATCCGCCCAGACTGCCGGCATCATCCCGGACCGTGCCGGCACGGGAGCCGTCATCATCCTTAACATCAACGGAAGAATGGCCTGCAGCGCCATATACCCCCACGGTCACAGACATACCGGCAACCTCTGTTCTCAGCAGGTCACCCTCCAGACGGACGAAGCCATAGCTGCCGTTGCTTTCCGGCGTGGCCCCACGGGCAATACCACCGTTGTTATCGTGCCCGAGATGACCGCCCTGAATGTTGAGACGGACGCTGTTATTTTCACCGCTTACACCGGTCTGATGGCTGCGGGAGCCTGCCAGAATCCGGTCATAGTCCATTGCCTGTGTCAGCATGGAGGCATACAGGGGGACCTCAGCACGATAAGCATTTTCACTGCGCAGGTACCAGTCTTCATCGCTGTCACGGTTCAGGGTGTAGTTAAAGGCGCCGGCCTGAAGCGGGCGGCTCAGGGCAAACGCACCTTCTTCTGTGGTGGCACCATTCTGTGCATCCACAACCCGGATACCCTGTCCGGTGGTTGCCACCCCGAGGTTACTGTTTCCGACATTTGTGAACGCAAGCCAGGTTTTGCCGGTTGCCTGGCCACCATTAATCACCAGCTGGTCAGAGGCATTGCTGCCATCAAGACGAACACGCATATTGATGGTGCCACCCTGACCGGTGAGATTCGTGGTGGTCAGTTTATGGAACGTTACCGGGGAGTCGCCTTTTGCAACAACACGGCTCAGCGCGGCATCCGGTGTCGTCTGATTATCAAAGTGAATCTCTCCTGCGTTAACAATATCGCCGGTACTGACCACATCACCATTCAGTACCATACTGGCGCCTTTACTGAGCTGTGTTCTGCCACTCAGACTTCCCCCGGCAGCCAGCGTCAGTGTTCCACGATGTCCGACAGTGGTGTTGCCGGCCTGTCCCCCGGCATTAACCGTAAAGCTGCCGCCATTTTCCAGCAGCAGGCCGCTGGCCTGACCGGAGATACCATCAATACTGAACTTACCGCTGGCATTGGTCCCCTCAACAGTGGCACCACTGTCTGCTATCAGGGCACCACCGGATGTCATGGTGACACCTGTTGCCTTACCACCGGCAGACACTGCCAGGGTACCGCCGTCATCCACCCGTGTTTTCTGCGCTGAATGGCCCTCCAGTACATCCAGGCGACCGCCGGACTCCAGAACAACGCCGTCAGACTTACCGTTTTCCACCGTGAAATTCCCCAGACGGTTGCTGCCAAGAACCGTTGCCGCAGTACTGGTGACCAGTGCTCCACCCTGCTTCAGGGTGACATGCGTGGCGGTACCACCGGCGTTCACCTGCAGTTTGCCTTTCTGGTTAACGGTGGTGAAATCCGCCAGACCACCTTCCTTGATAATCTGCCAGCCGTCACTGTTTACAACCGTGTCAGAGGCCGTACCGCCGTTGTGCACATACTGGTTACCGCCGTTCAGTGTGGTATCCAGCGCATGTCCGTGTACAGTCTGGTCGCCGCCAGCATAAACCACAGTGGTATTTGCTGTTCCTTCAGCAGCCACAATCTGACGACCATTTTCATTGATAGTGGTACGTACGGCATCTCCGTAGACGGTCTGCCCGGTATCACCATTTTCCGCATCCGGTCCCCCTTCCGCGCCGGTATTCACAACCGTGTCGGTTGCCACTGCGCCGGATTTGACGGCCTGCCAGCCCTTCTCATTAATGACAGTACCCGTTGCAATCCCGCCTTCATGTACCCACTGCTCACCGCCGTTCAGAGTGGTGTTCACTGCCTGCCCCTGAAGGCTCTGTCCGCCTCCGGCACTGATAACCGTGTCTGAAACGCTTCCTCCGGCATTCACTCTCTGAAGACCACCACCGGTGACAGTAGTGTTGTTGGCGATACCGCCATTTTGTATCCATTGTCCGCCGGTATTGGCCTCGTTATCCGGCCCATACTCCAGCCCGGTACTGATGGTCATTCCGTTGGCCGTACCGAGGACAATCTGGTTGTCATGATTTGTCAGTGTTCCGCCGTTCACGGTTTCTCCCGCCTGTACAACCGTGTCAGCAGCCAGTGCCGGGAGTGACGTGACAGCAGCAAGAGACAGAGCAACCGCCACACCGGTGCGTTTTCCCCGTGAGCGGGCCAGTTCGGAGGCCACCACCAGGGTGCCCGTAATGTGATTCCATACCAGCCTGTAGCTGGTGTTCAGATGTCGTTTCATCAGCTTTTCCTTACAGAGGGTGAATAAAAAAGCCGGTACCCACAAATGTGGATACCGGCAGGTACAAAACAGCATGGTCAGATAAAGTGGTTTTTCCCGGACATAAATGCTTCCCCTCTCTCATCCGCCAGAGAAGTATCAGTCCGTTGTGTGCAATTCCGTTCTGCATGATGAAGAGATTCAGCTGCCTTTTCGCAGGCCATTAACCACTATAAACGATCGATGACAGCGATCGATATCTGTTTTATCGATCGTTTTATTCTATTAACGACAAGGCGGTCACGCAAGAGAAACAGGAGGGGTATGAGGTGTTTGTGTCATGTTTTCAGTTTGTTAATGCAATATAATCAGGCATTTCCCCTGGCAGAGTGTTCAGAAGAAAATCCAGTTCCATACAGCGCGGGCAACAGAGACCACCGTGTCACGGACGGCTCGCAGAACCGTGCGTGCAACAGAGGCATTACAGACGCTCTCCGCCGTGTCAAATATCCGGTCCACCGCACCGGTAAACTGTTCACGGGCCTGAGACCGGACAGATTCCGTGCGCAGCTCGTCCTGCAGGTGGGTCATCAGGGGACTGGCGGCATGGTCGGGAAGCGCTGTCATGAGCGCACTGACCAGCGTATCCAGTTCCCAGCCGGTGCGGGCCGATACGGCAACAACCGGATGTACGGGCCGGAACAGACGGAATACCGCCTCCGTTTTTTCGCGAATATTCTGTGCCTGTGCGGGAGAAGGCTGAATACCGGCCATATCCCATTCATGGCAGGGCTCCGTTTTGTCGGCCTGCGTCACCACAAACAGCACCTGCTGATGTCCCCGGTGCAGGATGTGTCGCCAGAAATACTCATCCACAGACAGGGCACGGTCATCGGCTTTAATCAGCCACAATACCAGGTCAAGTTCAGGCAGAATGTCACGGTACAGGGCTTCATACTCTGCATCCCTGTCCCGGCTCTCGCCCACCCCGGGCAGGTCAGTGATAACCATGCTGTGACCATGGCCATTCAGACGGAAGCGCTGCACTTCCCGGGTGCCGGCGTGAACATCACTGACCGGGGTGATCTCCCCCTGAAACAGCGCATTACAGAGTGAGGATTTACCGGCCCCGCTTTTACCCATAATGCCAGGCACGGGTTCGTGACTGGTGAGTTTGCGCAGATGTTCCAGGATGTGACGGGAAAGTGAGTAAGGCAGGGAGGAGAGCGGTTTTTCAATTGCCTCAATGGCATCAGACGGATTCATACATGTATTCCCGGTGAAAAAAGACAAAACCCCGCGCACCGGAAAGGTGGCGGGGGATTCACGGAGATAATATCTGTCTGAGATTATTTAGAATGTAACAGGTAATGAATTACTTCCTTCGCTTGTGTTCAAGATATTTCTCTGTAATCAGCATTTCAAAAAACTCTCCTGTTCTCAGACCGTAAACAGTTCTGAGCTCATCAAGCATTTCTTTCGCATTGCTTCTTATATGTATATTAATGGCCTTTTTACCATCACTCCGATATTTGTCCTTTTGTTTTTTCTGATGCCAGGCATGATTTATTCGTGTTCTGAACAGTTCAATGGTATCAGGCGCTTCTTTCCATAAAGCAAAGGCGACAAGAGAGGCAAGATAATATTCTTTCGTTGAAGATGGTATGAACCACCGGGTCACTGGGTTATGTACCGGATGTGTTTCATCCTGTTTTTGTTTCAGTCTTGTCCAGAACCACTGACACATTTCATCATCGTCAGGAAGGAGCCACTTAAACTTTTGACAAGCGCTTTTATTTTTAAGCCACGCCTGCCTGAGTTCCTCGAGGTATATGCTTTTTGCATTTTTATTAATTAAAGAATGGCAGGAGTCAAAATATGAAATGATTACTTTTATTCGTTCGTTATGGGATGATGGATTATCCGGAAGGTTACTTTTTTTGTAAGTATTTAACGATTCATCGGTAACTGTTCGTATTTTCCTGACTTCAATTCCGTTTTTTATTCCTGATGAATTATGGTTTATTTTCGGGAAGTTTGTATGGTCTTCCTTCGACAGATAAATAGTAGTCCAGGTAAAGAAAGTCGCAAGTTCGTCAGTTTTCAACCAGAGAAAACTCTCTTCAGGCAGTATTGCCTGCCCTGCAATAATTTCAAGTTCATTAATTTCTTTGCTGAGAGCTTCTTCTGCAGTCGAACCAAAAAAACCAAAAGAATTGTTTGAAGCTTTATAATACTTTTCTTTTAAAAACAAATTAACATTTCTGATGCAGTTTTGTGGGTTGTCAGGCGCAAACTGAGGGAATTCATTGGGGTATTTGTGATTCAGATATTCGGCATAAAACCGACATTTACGGGGATCTTTGCATTTGATAAGTATCTGTTCGTTATTCATTATCTCACTCCATGTCGCCTCTCTTATAACAAAATCGTCTCAATTTTATTTTGTCACTAAGTGATTATCAAATGTTTTTGTTGTGATTTGTTTGTGTTTTTAAATGTTTATGTCATGTTATCAGTGTTTTTATATAAAGATACATTGATGTTTTTATGATGGTAAAAAATCATATTTTCTTTTATATTCATTGGGTTATGCTTGTTTGTTCTGCGTTTGGGGGATGACAGAAAAGAATAGGCTGTGTTGATCACATGCGCCGTATGCGCGTCCAGGTTACAGCGCACCTCAATATTCAGTGTTGTCCTGTTGACTGGCGTTGTTAATCTTATGTTTTAGTTTTGTTTTATTGTGTGGTTGTGAATGTTGTGTTTGGTTTGATGGTTGAGAAAGAAAAAAGCAGGCTATGATGTACTAATCAGGAAATATTTTCGATGCCGGTTGAGTCAAAAGAACAGATAGAGTGGACAGGTGTTGTGTTAATAGTTTACGGCTGACAGTATTCTTATTTTAATAACAGGTATTATTATTTATAGATTTATACAGACGATACTCCCGCTAAATAGTCAGGTGATGATGGTCGTTGAGTGATTTTATAAGCTACGTATAGCTCTGTAAGACTTATTAATTCAACGATGACTACCGTTTATTGATATACCTGTATTCGGGAAATGTCATAAAAAATGTCACGTTGTTTGCAGAATCTTTTGTTTTTTTAGTTTCTGATACGCAATGACTAAGCAGGAGGACTCATTTTGTTTGTATGCTGACCGTGATCGCCAGTGGAGATGAATAATTGACTCTTACATTGAGAAATATACTCTTTTGTATTTTATCGTTTATCCGCATGAAGTAAATAATCTTCAGCAATGTTATTTATGTAAATGTTATCATCTTACCCTGAATGTTCATTTTATCAGTATGATATTTCATTGTTTACTGATGAAATTTACCGGTAAATGATCTTGTTAAGATTGCCAGAACGACAGTTTTCGCTGATTCTGTGCAATGGAAGAGATGTTATATCATCTGTTTAAGCAATAAGTTTAATACAAATTTCAGAAGATGTGTTGGTGAGTTGATGACTGATTTTCAGAGGGGGATGGAAAAGTGTATGGAAGCCCATAAAGAAAAAATTGTTATTGTCCAGTTGACGTACATTTCTGGGTGATGACTCCAGTCAGCGGAACATGTGTTTTCGATGAATGACCCAATAACTTTTTCGTGAATTTCCACGGAGCATGAAAAGCAAATCGTTTTCCGGTCCAGCCGTTTGATGTGGGAACGGGGGCAGATGGTGGTGCTCAATGCGCCGGGTAAATATCAATACGATTTGAGGAACCATTTGCTGGTTAATCTCTTTCCGATAGCATTGGATGCAGCAATCACTACATCCAACGTGAATAACCATGAATTGCACAGAAACAATATACCTGCGACCCTCTCCGGAAATTCCGGTATCACTGACTACGTACCGCCCGGGAGTGATTATGAATCAACAGGCGTATAACAGGTACTCGTCAATCATCAGTTCAAACTCGCGCTTTTCCCGTTTGCGCGCCACAGCCCAGCTTTCAAGTTCTGCGTGTGATTTATGCTTTAACTCTTCAGTCCAGGGCTGCATGGAGTGGGCGCACATCAGATCATACCAGCACAGCCATATCAGGGTGTGGTAGAGATCGCGATCGTCAAAACGCCGGAGCAGACTGTTCAGCCTGTTTGCCAGTCGGCTTTCTCCCAGACGATGTAGTTCACTGAGTAAAACACCACCCAGGTTAAAATGTGTAAGTAGCATGATTTCATGAGTCTGAATGCTGGTCATTAACCCTTCCTGAATGGCAGGAATGAACGGTGGCGTTCCCGGGTTGACTACCTGATAGAGTCCCTGTGGTGCCACCGAGATGATGGTGCCTTTTTCCGGCAGAAAAAAGTGGGCCAGGGTCAGGCGATGATAACCATGAAGATGCGGAGAGCCCATTCCATGAGCGACAATAAACCGGGTTACACTTGCCATCCATTTCTGATGTTGGGTGAGTAGCAGATCACACCGGTTTTCAAGTTTTTGCATAATATTCTCTCCTTTAGCACGCAGCAAAATGCCTCCGGAGGCCGGATAGTGTATTCGCTGCGGTTGAACGGGTAATGGTCAGGAATTACGGACGGGATTGTGCAATACGCGCCTGCAACCAGGCTTCCACTTCACTTTTCAGCCATCGGGAGCTGCGGCCGAGTTTGATGGGGGCCGGAAAGGCACCATCCTTGATGAGCTTGTAAAACCACTTATCGGTTAAGCCGGTCAGTTGAGTGATAAACGCCATGTCGACCATCTGGTCATCCATCAGCGAAACTGGGGTATTCATGAAAATGTTCCTCCGGATGTTGTTAATCTCAACCGGCGTTGGTGATGAAAAACGCACTACCTTCACCGGCATAACAACCGGGGAGAAACGTAAAAAATGAGCAGGGGAATATTCCTGCCGGGAGATAAACAGGAAGCATGATGCTGGGATACCCGGTGGCTACCGCGAAACGATGTTTCTCGCGCGTACGCACGACAGAGAAGGGATGATTTTCGGAAGGATGAGGGGAAGAACCGTCGTTCTGATAATTGCAGAGTTATTTACGGGACGGTTACGGTGGGGCAGCTCGTGCCTTGTGGGCAGGGACAGGTATCACCGATGGGATAAGACTGTCTGATTGGTATTATAAATATATAAGAGAGATCAAACACATGAGATCATATATGTGAAATAAACACTGTGAGTGCGATCAGTGGGCATGAGAACGCAGTAGCAGCAGATTGTGTTGTATCCACAGTACTATCTCTGATAGCAGGCGTATAACCTGCGTATATAAAACGTACCAGCAACGCACGTGAACAGAGTGTATTAAGCATCCCTCTGAGCGGTAAACGTATCCGACCTGGTGAGTGACAGTCTGAGAGACCGGTTAAGTGGTGGCACGGGAGTAATGAGTTTGGGGAGGGTACCAGAATGCCAGGCTGGTGCGGTATGCTTACAGTATCACGTTAATTGCAGCATAAAGTGATGAGAGGCTAATGGAAGTTAAAACCAAAGAAGACTGGCTGTATCAGTTCCGTCGCTGTTCATCCCGGGAGACGCTGGAAAAAGTGATTTCCCACACACGTTATAAACTTACCCCTGTAGAGCTGGAAGCCTTCAACTCTGCGGTCGATCACCGGCTGGCAGAACTAACCATGACAAACTTTACGATCGCGTTCCGGCTTCTGTCTGGAAATATGTCACCTGAACGTTTGGTAATCACACCGGAGTTGCACCAGGTGTTATCTGCTCTGTGCGATTCTTTTTGTCGCAAAGCTGTTGTCGGGAACCAGGATAATACCGGGAACGTTAAGCGGTATAGCGACAACAAAGAATTCGAAATCAAAAGGGAATGGTGCCTGAGGCGTGGGCAGTAATGGGCTGATTTTCAGGCATTACCGGCCTGTATCTGCTGAGGTTTTCTCGTATTTACCGGGGGGCCGGTGCGTTACTGTCTGGCACAACAAACGCAGCGGGTCGCTCTGCTCCGCCGATTCCTGATAATCCCTCCCCAGTAACCTACTGCAACAGTACAAATACACTGACGCCTGAAACGGTAACCAGAATCAGCACCAGCAGTGACGTCAGTAGACAGCGCCGACGATCGGTGTTCCGGTAATGGGCAACATCCGTATTATGAGTAATTGCCTTACCACAATCCCTGCACACCGTTTTGCTTATCACCATCACGCGCTCCTCACAGTCTTATCCGTAACCGGTTTTTTGCATTAAAAAAACAATGCTGAAAATTCAACCGTCAGTCCGGAGACGACAGTCGGGTTATCACAGAGTGCCTGAGACATTGCCTGGTTGGAGATCACTTCAGGGAGTCTGCGCATTTTTTACGGCGTGGTTATTCCGTATGAACGAAACCATACGGAGATTTAACCATGACACACGAGTACAACCCCTTCTGGCAACAACGTATCCGTGAGACGGTGCTGCGCGCACTGGATGTTCATCCCCGTCTGACGGCATTGCGGGTTGACCTGCGTCTCCCGGATGTACCGGCAGCAACTGACGCAGCAGTGATATCCCGCTTCATCAATGCCCTGAAAGCCCGAATCGCTGCTTACCAGAAGCGTAAGCGCCGTGAAGGTAAACGCGTACATCCCACGACCCTGCATTACGCCTGGGCCCGGGAATTCGGGGAGCTTAAAGGCAAAAAACACTATCACTTCCTGCTGCTGGTCAACCGGGATACCTGGTGTCGTGCCGGTGATTACCGCGCTACGGGATCACTGGCCGGGATGATTAAACAGGCCTGGTGCAGTGCCCTGGGGGTGGATGCCGGAGATCATACCACGCTGGCGCATTTTCCTGACACGCCGGCGGTGTGGCTGGAATGCGGTGATGACACCGGTTTTCAGCAGGTGCTGGAGCGTGCTGACTATCTGGCGAAGGAGAGTACCAAAGCTTACGGCACCGGTGAGCGCAACTTTGGCTGCAGTCGTGGCTGAGCCCGACAGACGACTTATCTGACCTTAGTGTGATGACGCGTTCACAGCGACCACACTGATTTTCCCTTCTGAGACTGAACTGAAAACCGCTATTCACACCTGACCACGCTGCCCGTACCGGGACGGCTGTTGCCTGCGTGCCGTCTGGCGGCTGAGGAATATGACTATGTACGCAAAATCCTTTCTCGCACTTGATGGCAACGGGCGTCTGACTGGTGCCCGTACCGCACAGACTGCACCTTACGATCGCTACACTTGCCACCTTTGCGGCAGTGCACTCAGATACCACCCGCAATACGACACTGAGCGTCCCTGGTTTGAACACACTGACGACGGGCTGACGGCTCACGGTCAGCAGTGTCCTTATGTCAGACCGGAGCGCAGGGAGATACAACTGATTAAGCGCCTGCAGCAATTCGTACCGGATGCCTTACCCGTGGTGCGTAAAGCCAGCTGGCACTGCAGACAATGCCGCCACGATTATTATGGGGAGCGCTACTGCACACACTGTCATACAGGGCGTTTCAGTGAGGAGGCAGTGGCAGTATGAACGGTCTAAAAACGGGGCTGGGGATCACGCCGGGTGAGCACATTATCAGTGCCGATTCTGCGCTCAGCAGAAATATCAGGCATTGTTTCTGCCTTTCCTGTCGTGGCCGGTTGATTTTGCAGACAGATACTCAGGGGGCGTGGTTTGAGCATGATTTACATGCCCTGAGCGAGCAACAGAAAGCGGCCTGTGTGGTGCTGAATCCGGAAAAGTCCCACCCTTACATTGAGGATATGGCGATGTTTTTATCGCCATTACCGACCGTGCTGGAGTGGCATTGTGTGATGTGCGAGAGGCTTTTTCATGGGAAGAAGTACTGTGAGGCCTGTGGTACGGGGATTTATTGCAGAGCAGTATGTACAAAGTATGTTTACAGGTACCAGCCAGATTTGCTCCGGGACCTGGAGTGAGGAGGACGCAACATAATGACTTTATCATGACGGGAACGCTTATGCCGGATCCTTACGGTCCGGCGTTTTGTTCCGCAACGGTGGATCACTGGCTGCATCTGCTGACGATCTGTTTTACGCACCACTCAGACAAAAGATACGTGGACGAACTTCATCACCTGCGGACAAATGTTTTGTGCATTTAACGAAGTTATGCTGAATGACTATAGCCACTGGTTATGGCAACAATTGTTCGGTGTTGACCGGGGGAATCAATTGCGCTTCCGTTGATTCTTATGAACTGATGATGTTTTATCAATTGAAACCTTACACGGGATTCTTTCAGTGTGTACACGGATTAACTTTGGTGGAAGCCGAGCCTCAATTAGTAAACAGCTACGCATTGCACTGTTGAACGGGGATTGCGACGCCAGTTTCGATTTGTCTTTTTGATGATGGTGTATATGACATCATAGCTAATAGGTGGAGGAGACTATAAGCCAGAAATTGCGGCGTTGACAGAGTTGATACTGTGTGGGCTGTTGCATTCGCAATCTGTCTCTGTGGGGAATTAAGAGGACATTTAATACTGCAATACTCACAGACAACGCCGTATAGTAGCAATTTAAGCTCTCGGTTGTTAAATTATGGTTATGTTTCAGTCGACGAATGAGTTAAGTTTATGCAGAAAAAATGCATATTTTTATTAATACTTTTCCGTTTCCCTTTCTACCTCCCATAAAGTACGGACACCACGACGAAGAGGCGTACGCCTTATTTTCCCTTCTTTTTCAAGACACATAAGATAATGGCGGGCCTGATAGGCGCTCATTTCGAAACGCGAGGCAATATCAGTCGTTTTGCATGGTGTCTTTATTTCCTGAATAAAATCCAGTATCTGCTTTTTCTTCATCTTCTGTTAACACTCTTAGCTGTAATCCCTTTTATTATACATCCTTACTTACGTTGAATCTCATTGCCATCTTTTATCATTGTAACTACATGAAAATAAAGGATATTGGTAATAGTAGTGCTCTGTTTTGACTGTTTATTGCTTTATTGAGTGGTTAGTGATTGGGCATATTTTTGTTTCTGTGTTTTTAATTTCCCTGTTTAATATTTTTTATTATTCTAAATTCATGTTTTTTATGAAAATCGTGATCTGTTTTTTGATGAATATCTAAATACGAACAAAAAAACTGTCCGGGAGGCAATATTGGTGTTTAGAAAAACGACGATCTTTTTATCTGTTTTTTGTTTTATTTTTGGTTTTTTACCCTAAATTGTTGGGGTGTTAATAGCATTTAATGCTATTAAAATGTTTTTGCTTGGTTATAAAGATCGTGAAATTAGTGTTTTTTGATATAAAACACCATGATAACCTTCACTAGAGAAAACAGGACGGCAGCAGAGTGAATACGTTTTTGTTAGCCGGATTTATGTCGTCTTTTTGTCTGGTTATGTTTCTGGAATAGATGTAAATGAACAGCAGTGACCTGTATCTGAGCAAGAAGCACGGGTGTACTTTATCGCCCGGAAAAATGTCAGAGAGGCAGTTCTGGTTATTAGCTGAAATATCACCAATACATAGTGAGAAAGTTATTAATGCACTCAGGGATTTTCTGGTTCTGGGATATACCCGAAGAGAGGCCTGTGAGCGTCATGAGGTTTCGCAGGGGTATTTTTCTGGTGCGCTGAGGCGTTTTCAGATGATTAATCAGGCTGTGATTAAATTAATTCCTTTTTATATACAAAAGGAGTTGCATTCAAAAACTGTAGTTCAGTAAGCACTTTGCTTAATTTCCTTTCTTCAGAAATGGAAGTTTTTTGCTGCCTGTAATTTTCAGGGCAGTTCGCCACTTTAAACTTCTTTTACTGAATAAAAGAGAAATAAGTATTACTTTGATTTTTTTATGTTCGTACGGCCCGGGTATTGGCTGACGTGGTTGCGTTATTTCAGCGTAACCACACCAGTTATTACAAACTGGGTAATTGATTTTATTAGCTTTTATTAATGGGATTTTTATGAAAATGGTAAAAACAATTATGGCTGGCGCGGTTGCCATGGCTCTGGTTTCTTTTGGTGCAAATGCTGCTCCGGCATCAAGCAATCAGGGGCAGGGCCAGGTGAATTTTAAAGGGACAGTTATTAATGCACCTTGCGGCATTGCTCCGGAATCTGCAGACCAGACTATCGACTTTGGTCAGATCTCCAAAGCGCATTTGGCTGATGGCGGTACATCCCAGCACAAAAATGTAGATATCAAGCTGGTTAACTGTGATCTTGAGGATGCACAAAAAACTGTAACCATTACGTTCTCTGGTTCAAATGTAACTGGTGGTCAACCTGATGAACTAGGGACTTCTGGTGGAACTGGTACAGCTATTAAGATGTCCACTGCCGCTGGCGACTTTGTGAAATTTGATGGTGCAACTCCAGCAGGCACCTATAACCTGAAAGCCGGCGACAACACCATGCGTTACAGCGCCTGGGTTCAGAAAGCAACTGGTAAAGACGCTGTAACCGAAGGTGACTTTGCTGCGGTCGCCAACTTCAACCTGACCTATCAGTAATTTATTGTTTTCTGGGATTACAACCAGAGATGCCGGGGCGATGCCCCGGCTATTACCGGTAAGAAAGAAGGAATACTGCATGTTCTGGCGCATGGTCCTTTCGGTAACATTTTTCTGGTGCTCGGCCGCTCAGGCTGCTCAGGCTACTTCCTTCCCGCCGCCGGGGATGTCCCTGCCGGAGTACTGGGGGGAAGAGCATGTCTGGTGGGACGGACGGGCGACGTTTAAGGGACAGGTAATTGCACCAGCCTGTACGCTGGCGATGGAAGATACCTGGCAGGCGATTGATATGGGTGAAACGCCGGTTCGCGACTTACAGAACAGTTTTACCGGACCTGAAAAAAAATTTCGTCTGCGGTTGCGTAACTGTGAACTTGCAGGAACAGGTCAGCGGGTTTATACGGCGAGCCGTATCCGCATGACCTTTGATGGTCTGCAGGGCGAAACGCCTGACAAATTCTCACTGACCGGTCAGGCAGAAGGTATCAATCTGCAGATACTGGATAACCAGGGTTATCCGGCCCGTGTCGGTAAAGTGATGCCACCGTTATTACTGAGCGGAAATGAAGAGGGACTGGATTATACCCTGCGGCTTGTTCGTAATGGTCAGCCGTTAAAGGCGGGGGATTATTATGCCGCATTACGTTTCAGAATGGATTACGAGTAACTGAGTTAATAAAGAATACCAACCGGTAACAGACGGAAGTTTCCCGATATTTAATTAAATGTTCTGGCAGAGGAACTGAAATTAAATCCTGCATGCAGGAGGGGATTTTTTTGTCTTTATTTTCGGGAGCAGTCTGTATTAAAGGTGGTGGCTGATAATGAAAAATAAAAATAGTGCCTCTTTTGCTGTTAACAGCATTACATATGCGCTGATGCTTTCCCTGGCAGGCACGCCGGCTTATGCCGTCGACTTTAATACAGATGTTCTGGATGCAGCAGACAGACAGAATATTGATTTTTCCCGGTTCTCCCAGGCGGGATATATCATGCCCGGGCAGTACCAGATGGACATTATGGTGAATGACCAGGGCATTTCTCCGTCGGCATTTACGGTGACATTTCTGGAACCGCCGGTTTCCGGCACAGACGGGAAGAAGCCGTTACCACAGGCCTGTCTGACGCCGGAGATGGTCAGCCGGATGGGACTGACAGAGGCCTCTCAGGAAAAAGTTACGTACTGGAATGACGGACAGTGTGCAGACTTCAGCCAGTTGCCGGGAGTGGAGGTACGCCCGAATCCGGCAGAAGGGTTGCTGTACATCAATATGCCGCAGGCCTGGCTGGAGTATTCCGACGCTTCCTGGTTACCGCCGTCCCGCTGGGATAACGGTATTCCGGGACTGTTGTTCGACTACAACATCAACGGCACAGTGAACAAACCCTATAAAGGTAAGCAGTCCCGTTCGCTGAGCTATAACGGGACTGCAGGTGCCAACTTTGGTGCCTGGCGTCTGCGTGCGGATTATCAGGGGAACCTGAACCACTCTTCCGGCAGCGGGCAGGGGACGGACAGTCAGTTTACCTGGAGCCGTTTTTACATGTACCGAGCCATCCCGCGCTGGCGTGCAAATCTCACGCTGGGTGAGAACTATATCAGTTCAGAGATTTTCAGCTCCTGGCGCTATACCGGTGCCAGCCTGGAAAGTGATGACCGCATGCTGCCACCAAAACTGCGCGGTTATGCGCCTCAGGTCTCAGGGATTGCGGACACGAATGCGCGCGTCGTGATTTCGCAGCAGGGACGCATCCTCTATGACTCCACCGTGCCGGCAGGTCCGTTCACCATTCAGGACCTGGACAGCTCCGTGCGTGGTCGTCTGGATGTTGAGGTTATTGAGCAGGACGGGCGGAAAAAAACGTTCCAGGTGGACACGGCATATGTGCCGTATCTGACCCGTCCGGGACAGATACGTTACAAGCTGGTTTCCGGTCGTTCGCGTAATTATGAACACACCATGGAGGGACCGGTTTTTGCTGCCGGTGAGGCATCCTGGGGTATCAGCAACACATGGTCACTTTACGGTGGCGGTATCGTTGCCGGGGATTACAACGCCCTGGCTGTGGGGCTGGGCCGTGACCTGAATGAGTTCGGTACGGTATCTGCTGATGTGACCTGGTCCGTGGCCAGTATTCCGGGAGAAGAGACGAAGCAGGGAAAATCCTGGCGTCTGAGTTACTCCAAACGTTTTGATGACGTGAATGCGGATATCACCTTCGCGGGTTACCGCTTCTCTGAGCGCAATTACATGACGATGGACCAGTACCTCAATGCCCGTTACCGGAATGATTTCTCCGGAAGGGAGAAGGAAATGTACACCGTCACGCTCAACAAGAATTTCGAGGACTGGAAGACATCGGTCAACCTGCAGTACAGCCACCAGACTTACTGGGACCGCCGGACATCAGACTATTACACACTGTCGGTGAACCGTTATTTCGATGCCTTCGGATTCAGGAACGTCTCCCTGGGGCTGTCCGCATCCCGTTCGAAATACCAGAACCGGGATAACGACTCAGCATTTATACGTCTGTCAGTACCCTGGGGAACCGGTACGGCCAGCTACAGCGGCAGTATGAGCAATGACCGTTACACCAATACGGTGGGATACAGCGATTCCCTGAATGAAGGGCTGAGCAGTTACAGCCTGAACGCCGGTGTGAGTAGCGGTGGTAACCAGCCCTCACAGAGCCAGATGAGCGCGTATTACAACCACAGCAGCCCACTGGCGAGTCTGTCAGCCAATGTTTCTGCTGTTGAGAAGGGGTACTCATCATTCGGCATGAGTGCATCCGGCGGTGCAACGATAACCGCAAAAGGCGCGGCCCTGCATGCAGGGGGCATGAACGGAGGAACCCGTCTCCTGGTGGACACCGATGGTGTCGGAGGCGTGCCGGTTGACGGTGGTCGGGTCTCCACCAACCGGTGGGGAATTGGTGTGGTGACGGATGTGAGCAGCTATTACCGCAACACCACCTCAGTGGACCTGAACAGGCTGCCGGAAGACATGGAAGCCACCCGCTCGGTGGTGGAATCGGTCCTGACGGAAGGGGCCATTGGTTACAGGGAGTTTGAAGTCCTGAAAGGAAGCCGTCTGTTTGCTGTGTTGCGGATGGCAGACAACAGCCATCCGCCGTTTGGTGCCAGCGTGACAAACGCGAAAGGCCGTGAGCTGGGGATGGTGGCAGACAGCGGTCTGGCCTGGCTGAGCGGGGTGAATCCGGGTGAAACCCTGAATGTCAGCTGGGACGGCCGGACACAGTGTGTGGTGGATATCCCGGCAAAACTGGACCCGGCACAGCAACTGCTGCTGCCCTGCCGCAAGGCGAACTGACGGAACAAGGGGCTGACTGCCGGTTGTCTTCACTGGCCGGCGGTCAGTAACCCGGAACAGGCATAAATCGATAAGCGGACGGTGTTGCACCACAGGTAACACCGGAACCAGAACTGAGAGAAGAAAAGATGCTGAAAATGAAACCGGCGCTGAAAAAAACGCTGATGGCGGTAGCGTGTCTGAGCGCAGTACCTGTAGCCCAGGCAGCTGTCTCCCTGGACCGTACGCGTGCGATTTTTAATGGCGGTGAGAAATCGATGACGCTGAATGTGGCCAATGATAACAAACAGCTTCCGTATCTGGCCCAGGCCTGGATAGAGAATGAGAAGCAGGAAAAAATCACCACCGGACCGATTGTGGTCACGCCGCCAGTGCAGCGTCTTGAGCCGGGAGCAAAAAGTATGGTCCGTCTGGCCAGCACCCCGGATATCAGCAAACTGCCACAAGACCGGGAGTCTCTGTTCTATTTCAACCTTCGTGAAATTCCTCCGAAGAGTGATAAGGCGAATGTGCTGCAGATAGCCCTGCAGACCAAAATCAAGCTGTTTTACCGCCCGAAAGCCATTGAGGCGAAACCCAATGCTGTCTGGCAGGACCAGCTGGTGCTGAACAAAACCAGCGGAGGCTACCGGATTGAAAACCCGACACCGTATTACGTGACGGTGATTGGTCTCGGCGGCAGTGAAAAACAGGCGAAGGAAGGTGAGTTTGAGGCCGTGATGCTGGCACCGAAGTCCACGCAGACGGTGAAGTCCGGAACATACAGCACGCCTTACCTGAGCTACATCAACGACTACGGCGGACGTCCGGTTCTGCAGTTCAACTGCAGCGGAGACCGTTGTACGGCGGTGAAGAAATAAGCGCACAGTGACAGGATTAACCGGAGGTGCCGGAGATGAACAGGACAACAACAGGGCTCTGTCTGAGTGCGCTGCTGGTCAGCTGCAGTATGACCAGTTCGTTGCGGGCTGATGAACTGGTCATGCGGGATAACTTCTTTGTGGCAGATGAGTCCCGTCATCAGTGGGTAAATGAACGTAATGGTCGTACCGGGATGCTGACAGTCAGCGGCGCCCTGCTGTCATCTCCGTGCACACTGGAGACGAATGAGGTGGAGCTGCCACTGCCGGAGCAGAAGGCGGCGGGCGTGACGCGTTATGTGCTGAAACTGAATCTGCAGGGGTGTGGTGACGGTGGCGCAGTGACATCAGCCAGTTCGGTGGCTGGTCGTGACAGTATGATGGTGATGCAGAGTGCCCTTCTGACTGGTGTGGAGGATGACATGCTGCAGCCGGAGCAGCGGATGGTCAGTACAGGACCTGCTGTTGTGTACGGAGGGGCGAATCAGTTCACCTGGTGGCTGAGCCGGGCACAGCACCAGGCTCTGATGACGGAACCGGATAAGGGAAAACACGCTGTGAACCCGCGTCGCAACGATGCCTTATTGTCTCTGCAACTGGGTTATGAATAAAAGGAGGGGCCGTGAAAAGAATACTCTGTGGATTATTCAGTACCCTGCTGTCAGTGACATTTTTGTCCGCTCCAGGCTTTGCTTCGGAGCTTGCTTTCAGCGGTAATTTATTGGATCGCCCCTGTCAGATAGATCCCGCAGAGACATCCCGGGAAGTGACCTTTATGGATACGGCCACACGTCTTTATTACAGCTGGCCGGGAAAAAGTTATGAAGAGAAGTTCCGTGTGAAGCTGATTAACTGCCATGCCAGTACCATGGGAAAAGTCATGAAACTGACCTTCAGTGGCACGGAAGAAACTGCACTTCCCGGTTATCTGCAGGTTACAGGTGTAAACCGGGGGCGGCTGGGCATTGGCATTATTGACACTGACGGCAGCAGTTTGCTGAAGCTCAATCAGGTTCATAATCGTGGACAGGGAAATAAGGTGGAAGCAGACAGTATTACGCTGAACTTTAAAGCGTTTGTGCAGGCCACTCCGGAGGCTGTCAGAAATAAAACGGTTCAGCCCGGGGATTACTCTTCAACGGTAACGTTTGAGCTTTTATACGAATAAGGAGACAGGAATACCGGTATGAAGAAAATATCATTAACTGCGCTGAGTGCAGTATTTTTGATATCCGCGTCAGCTGTACAGGCAGCGGAAGTTGCCCATAATCTGCAGTTCAGTGGAAATCTGATAATTCCTGACTGTACTGTGAATGACGGTAATCCGATAAAAACAGAGTGGAGGGATGTGGAAATCCAGACGCTGGGGACTGCCAGTACACCGTCGCATGAACAGGAACTGCGTATCCCCGTAAAGTGTCCCTATTCTCTTGGTACGCCGAAAATGACATTGAAAGGAGAGTTCACATCCGTGGAAGGAAAGCAGGGATTGCAGACCAGTAAACGTGATGAGGGACTGCTGATTTTTTTACGCACAAAAACACCGGGTAGCTGGATCACTGGCGAAACCATGCAGATCCAGGACGGGAGTATTACCGGAGATGGTGCAGATAAAATCCTGACCATGTATGCCGCGCTGGGATATTCAAAAAAAATGGAAGATTTGACACCAGGTGAGTTCAGTGCGGGAGCGACGTTAGAAATGCGTTATGAGTAACGGATTTATATGCCAGTCAGAAAATTTTATTTATTCAGGCGTCTGCCGGGCTTTTGGGAAAGTTGTTTTCTGGGACGGTTGTTCTGTCTGACGAATAATGCGCTGGCCGGTGAGGATGAGAATATTCCTGGCATTATGCAGTATATCCGGGAGCAGGAGATGACACAGAATGACGGAGTGTCCCGTCTGCATAACTCCGGACAGGACAGCACATATATTGCCGGCGCGGAGTTAAAGCGTCAGCTTTCCCGGAATGCAGCAGAGCGCCGGCAACTGAAGGAAGATAATCGCCAGTTACGTGCAGAACTGAAGGAAATGGAGGCAAAGATAGCAGGGATGCCTGTGGTGGATATGGAGCAGCTTAACTCACCAGAAAAACAGCAGGCTTATGCTGCCGGAGTGATGATGGGCAGGGACATATTATCACTGCAGGCTGCAGATGCTCTGTCGGGCATTACAACAGATAATCGTGTTCTGCTGGCCGGCGTGTGGGATGCGCTGAATCACCGGGAACAGATGAGTGAAAATGTATTGCAGGCTGCGTTGTCACAGGCAGAGCAGAGTATTCATGAAGCCCGCCAGAAAACAGCCCTGAAATGGAAGAAAGCAGGTTCTGACTGGCTGAAGTCATTTAAAAAGCAGAAAGGGGTGCAGCAGGACAGAAGTGGCTTCTGGTACCTGATTGAACATGGAGGAGATGGCGGGCTGATTAGTGGCGACAGCACTGTTGTTGACGTGGTTGTCGTGGAGAAAATGACTGACGGTACAGTTGTTGAGGATATGGATGCACGGGGTACGGTCGTCTCCCGGCCTCTGGGCGACTATCCACCATTATTTCGTTCTGCACTATTGTTGCTGAAAAATCATGGAACAATAACTGTGGCAGCCCCGCCGGAGCTGGCTTATGGCGATGCAGGATACCCACCGAAAGTTCCTCCCGGAGCCACAATGATATATACCATTCGTGTTGAAAATGTACGCGAGGAAAAAGTATCCCCGGAGGGGCAGAAACAGGAAAAAACGGCTCAGTCAAATAAGGCAGAAGAGGCCAGGAAATCATGATACTGAATAAATGCAGGCTTATTGAAACAGTGGCCGCCGGGCTGTTATTTGTCTCTGTACAGTCGGTGGCAGTGGATGTACCGGTTAAAATTACAGGGACAATTTTGATTCCTCCATGCAAGGTTAATAAGGGAGAGATGATCGTTGTGGAGTTTGGCGATATTTCCGTGACGGATGTTGCCAATGAACGTAACCGCCGCAAAGTCACAGTTCCTGTTACGTGCGATTATGCACAGGGCAGGGCGTATGTGAAGGTGACGGGTAGCCAGCTTGGCAGTAATACAAATGTGCTGGCTACAGATGTGAGTAATTTTGGTATTGCTCTTTATCAGGGGGACGGGACATCCACAAAGCTGATTCTGGGGAACGGAACGAATAATGGTCAGGATTACATTGGTTTTCCGATACAAACCGGGCTTTCTGGTAAAGAGAGTGGAACATTTATTTTTACTGCTATTCCTTTTAAAGAAGGGAGTAAAGAACTGGAAGCGAAGGCATTCACGGCTTCAGCGAACATGAGTATCAGTTATTTTTGATGATGGTTTATCCTGACTGAGTTAAGTCAATTTGTGTCAAATATAGTTTTGGAACTAGAAAATAAAAATAGGCTTTTGTTTATTGTGTGAGTATTTGATTTTTGTATAAATGGCTTTTGTTCTTAAGCAGTTTCGATGTGTTGTTATAAAGTAGAAATTGCTAAACGTATTGACTACCATTTAATGATGGCAAACTAGATTGAGCGATAACTATGGTAAGATATTATCTATTGCGTTTATTTTTATAAGCAAAACTTCTAAATATTGCAGCATGCCATGAAAACTGATTGATATTATTTTTTTTTGAAATATCTCTTGAATTAATTCAATGGCTTGTTTTTCTATAAACAGAGTGTATTTTTATGAGAGTTTTGATGAAGTTCTGTTTTCTTATTTATCCTGTGGTTTTATCATTTGGTGTGAAAGCTGAAACGTACAGAAATTATATGTGGGGGCTTGATGTATTGCCGGTGCCCACTGCTGTTCAGTTAAGCTTCGATGACTATAGCTCCTCTGCAAATGGGACGATTAAGGGATTAGGTGGAATGTTTGCTGGAACTGTTTTGGCATCAGATTGCAAAACAGATAATGGATATAAAGATAGTGATCAGGTGCAAGGGAATAAAACAAACTGGGTATTATTACCAAATGAGTATACATATGAAAATCTTAAATTTACTATTAGTAATGTTGCTTCTCCATGGAAAAAACCTGGCGGTGTATCTATTCCGACAGGATATACTGCATGGGTTTCACAGATAGGAGGCTTCGAATGGGAGTTAGGTCAGTGTTTTCCTGTTGGTAAGAAGTTCCCTTGGGTTGAAATCACATGGAGTGATTTGCCTTTTACTCTGAATATTGAGCGGGCGAATGCTAGACCTGGGCACTATGATCTTCAAATCCCCTTTTATTATGGTTTTGAGGAGAATAAAAGTGTTACGGCATCGAATAGTGGGAGTGTCGCAAGCAATGCACCCAATCTTATTTACAGCTTGACAAAGCCACTATATATACCGATTTCAGTTGATGTTCGTTCTAAATGTAATTTTAATTCATCACCTATAAACCTGTCTCATGGTGTAATGACTGGGTTGAACGCTGATGGCAATCAGACAAGACCTTATTATCTGGATATCAGTTGTACTCCCGGAACATCGTTATCAGCTAAACTTATAGGAACACAAAAGATATCTGGCAGAACAGATAACTATACTCGGTGTGGTGATGCGGGGGTGTGTGAATTAACTTTTGATAATGGAAAATATGATGAAACAATGATTATTGATACTACAAAGACATTATCAATAAAATCTACTTATCATCTGAGCGAGCCTACAAAAGTGATTGCAGAAAGCTTTGAGGGGAGTGCTGTACTGCAGCTCCTGGTGAATTAGCCCCTGATAAATAATCATTATTTACTGGTTTGGGATGGACTTTTCTATATGAACTTGATAACCAAATTATGGAGTATGTGGAATGCGTAAAAGTAGATTAATTTCTCTTTTCTTGTGTATGGTTCTGTCTGGTCCGGTATATGCGCAGGATAGAGCAACATATTCGCTACTGAATAAACCTGTGGAGAGTGCCGTTCAGGATAATGAAACGGTAGTTGAGTTTTTCTCTTTCTATTGCCCCCCCTGTTATGCCTTTTCACAGGATTACGGTATCGACAAAGCTATCCGGGAAAGTCTTCCATCGGGGAAAAAAATGGTCAAGTATCATACCGGTTTTCTGGGGGAGCTGGGTGAGGAGCTGACCCGGGCATGGTCAGTAGCGATGGTTCTGGGCGTGGAGGATAAGGTGGAACCGTTGTTATTTGATGCTGTACAGAAAACACGGAGACTGAAATCCGCGTCAGACATCCCAGGGATTTTTATTCGTGCAGGAGTTTATCCGGGAGAGTATTCGAAGGCGCTTGCCAGTAAGGCAGTGGCAGAACTGACTGAGAAGCAGAAACGTCTGTTCAGGGAGTACGGTGTGACAGGTACCCCATCCGTATTTATTAATGGCAAATACCGTATTGAAAACAGTGCCTTTCATGCAGACAGCGTGGACGCTTTTCGTGAAAGTTATGTTGCAGCAGTAAAATCACTTTTGAATATAACAGATAAGTAATCTGCTATTTTCCTGTTTTTTATTTTCATATATATACTTAAAATGTCTGACAGGAGTGGATGAAAAAATTCTTATTGGTGACCTAGACATTATCCTGTGGCCCTGTGCAGATTGCGCTTCTTTTCATAAAAGAAGGATGAAAGTGAAAGTCAGGTTATACCAGTATTACTTTTATATATCAGATGACTCTAGTAATAAGGCTATAGCATCGGTGTAGTGGTCAAGTAATATTGGCCACGGTTTTACAGTAAGAACGGTATCTGTTCTCTGATTCTTCCGGCGTCAACCCACCATTGTAATGGTGAGGCCTGACGCTATTGTAATAACTCAGAATATAACCGCTGATTTGTTGCCGGGCCTCGTCCTTGCCTGCGTAGCCATTGATTGGCACCCATTCTGTTTTCAGACTGCGGAAGAAGCGTTCCATGGGACTGTTATCCCAGCAGTTTCCCCGTCGGCTGACACTTTGCTTTATCCTGTAACGCCAGAGAAGTTGTTGATATTTCAGTCCTGTATACTGACTTCCTTGGACGCTCTTTTAAGAGTCAGGCCGTTATCGGGATGCCATTTTGAATCTGCGTATCTGCCAGAGTGCGCGCACCTGCGGAACCCTGACTCTGGTTCCAGGCACGGCGTATTACGCTATACAACCTGACTCGCGCCGGATCAATGGTATCGCGCCGCTTCTGCCAGTACCGGTAACTGCTGCGATGTACGCCCAGAGCAGCACAAAGGCTGAAACTGTGTGGCTGCCGCTCAGTCTGGTAACTATCGCAAACCGTTCAGCGAGTCGGACATCAAGAGCGCGGTAGCTTTTTTAATATCGTATTTTGTTCCTCCAGACGATGAACCTGCTTTTTCAGCTCACGAATACGTTGCTGCTCTGATTTGAGTGGTGATGCAGAAGGCGTGATACCCTGACGTTCCCGCCTGAGCTGACGTACCCATGCCTCCAGAGTAGAGGAACCAACATTCATAGCTTTACTGGCGTCCCGGTATGAGTAACCTTTATCAATGATAAGTTGGGAGCATTCCAGCTTAAACTCAGGAGAGAAGGTACGCTTTGTTTTCTTGTTCATTAAGTCACCTGTTTTATGTTGTGGTGAGAATATCACCTTTAATCAGGTGGCCAAATTTACTGTGTCACTACAAAAAGTTGGATGCAATGTTTTGTTTATAATTCGGTATCAAATGTATTAGTTGTACAAGGTTCAGAACACAAGTACATTCAACAGTACGTCAGAACTATTGATTTCATAACAGTGAATACATTTTTTACCGTTTATAATGACTGCCTGTGTTGGACGAGGATACCAGAACAGCCGAAAACACCGGGGTTATTACCTGCTCTCATGGAAACCAGATATTCCTAGTGCTAATCACAGTCATAAATAGCCTGAAGAATATGACGAAGGGGCTTTAATGGAAGCCGGAGTAACTTGCCAGAACATCAATCTTCGTCATCATTTACAAAGAAAAATAATCAGTTAAAGCAGTCCGGGCAATCAGCCCGGACTGCTTACTATTTTAATGGATTGTTAATTTTTGCATAGTCAAACGGACTGATACCCTTCTCTCTGTTCGCATCCAGAAAATCTGCCCACCACTGTAGCATCAGTCGCCGTTCTTCCAGATGTTCTGCTTTATGGATATACGCAGCACGTACACCATTACGCTCCTGATGGCTCATCTGACGTTCCACAGCATCGCGGGACCACAAACCTGATTCAATCAATGCACTGCACGCCATTGCCCGGAATCCATGGCCACAGACTTCCTGGGTTGTGTCATATCCCATAACCCTCAGGGCTTTATTTACAGTATTTTCACTGATCGGTTTACGCGGGTCATGTGCTCCCGTAAAGATCAGACCATTTTCACCAGCCCATGTCTGTAGTTCTGCCAGTATGGCTACAGCTTGTTTGCTGAGTGGCACAAGATGTGGTGTTCGCATCTTGGAGCCCCGGTGTGAGTATTTTACGCCTGGCAGAGGTTCGCGTTCGGCTGGAATAGTCCACATGGCATTGTCAATATCAATTTCAGACCAGCGGGAATATCTGAGTTCACTGGAACGAATAAAAACCAGTAAATTCAGCATAACTGCCAGTCGGGTGACAGGCTGGCCTTTATAACTGTCAATGCGCGACAGAAGTTCAGGCAGGCGTGAAAGATCCAGCGCAGGGCGATGCTGGCGTTTTACTGTGGTCAATGCACCAGCCATATCCAGAGCAGGGTTATATCTGATGATGCCAGACTGTACGGCATAACGCATTACAGCAGATATTCTTTGCTGCAGACGACTGGCGATTTCATAAATTTGTTTTGCTTCTGCAGCACGAACAGGGATAAGCAGGTCCGGGGTATTGAGTGTTGTGATATCCCGGTTGCCGATAAAGGGGAAAACGTGTGTCTCGAGGCTTTTGAGTACTTTATCGCTGTGTGATTGCGCCCATTGTTTATTACTGGCATGCCAGCGTCGTGCAATATGTTCAAAAGAGAGCTGTAAATCGGGGACTACTTTTTTAGCTCTTTTCTGTTCGCAAGGGTCAATCCCCTCCGAAATCAGTTTTCGGGCCTCATCCCGTTTTGTACGAGCTTCGGAGAGAGAAACTTCTGGATACACACCAAGTGCCAGAGTCTTCTCCTTACCCAGAATACGATAACGGAGACGCCAGTAACGGGAACCATTAGGATGAACCAGCAGAAACATGCCAGCCCCGTCAGTGAGTTTATAAGCCTTGTCAGTGGGCTTTGCAGCCCGGATTTTTGCGTCAGTCAGTGCCATAGTACAGCCTTCTGAATGCGTTAAAGAGGGTACAAATTCTGTCGAACTGGGGTATACCCGCAATTATACCCACACGATGAGGTTGATGTGGGGGGAATTTGGTTGAGTTCGGTAGAATTGATTTGTAGGCAGAACGCTTAAATTGTGGCGTTCTGAAACGAAAAACGGACCTCCGTGGAAGTCCGTTGATATGAATTTGGTGCCCGGACTCGGAATCGAACCAAGGACACGGGGATTTTCAATCCCCTGCTCTACCGACTGAGCTATCCGGGCAACGGGGCGCATTAAACCTGATTCGCCTCGTCTCGTCAATCAAATTTCTTCAATTTAGTGCAGACTGCACAATCTATCATCACTTTGCCGCTATTGCACGCATTGTCAGGCAAACCAGGCGGTCCAGGCGGCGGAAAGCGGCATTGCCAGAAGGAGTGCTGGAAGCATGTTGACCACCGGGAACATTTTAATGCCACAGATGCGTAATCCGGTTGCCAGCAGCAATAAACCGCCTACGGCGCTGAAGTCTGCCATCATCGACGGTGTGGTCAGCGGTAATATCAGCGCGGCAGCCCACGCCAGTGTTAACTGGATGATCAGTAATGGAATGCTAATCACCGACACCGCAATACCCAGCGAGCAGGCGAAGATCATCGCCGTAAAGAAATCAAGAAATGACTTGGCGATTAAAATACTTGGATCGCCGGTCATCCCTTCGTTCATCGCCCCGAAGATTCCGGTGCCGCTGGCGCAAAACAGGACAATAATCGCGACAAAATTCTGAATAAAAGATTCATGCGCTGGCTTCTTACGCGAGTGGTGAAACAGATTATGCGCTTTGGCGACCACTGTATTGACGCCTTTTTCCAGCAGACAAATTTCGCCGATTAATGCTCCGAGTAAGGTTGCTAAAACCATCGCCGGAAGGTTGGCGCATTTCACCACCAGTAAAATACCAATCCCCAGCGATGCCAGACCAAAAATTGATGTCATGGAGACGCGGATACGTTCCGGTAAGCGTTGGCTAAGAAGTGCGCCGAAAACGCCACCCAGTAAGACTGCACTTGCGTTGATAAAAGGGCCGATGACCACAAGAGTTCCTGTTAGCTGTATTGTTTGATTTTCTTATTATGAACTTTTGGCGCCGTCGATGGCTTGTTTGTTCGCAAAGTCCTGGCTTGCACGCTTTAGCGAAAGGTGCCATGATTGCGCGAATTTTCTCCTCTCTGTACGGAGTTTGCCCGATGCACGCCACCTCCTTACATTCTCTCGCTTATCGCCGTTTCGCGCGAAACTCTTCTCTTTTTATGCTACTGCTCATGCGGTGAAGTTAACGCACGCTCACTGCAGGACAACAGTAAAATCAGAGCGTTTCTGCTTTTACTGATGTCTGGCGGTCGGAGCTGGTGACCAGTTTGACCCATATCTCATGGGGCAGGGTTTTCCACCTTGTCCGGAATTCTTACTTCCCCGAAACGGGTTTTGCGCTTATGAAATCAATGAATATTGCCGCCAGTAGTGAACTGGTATCCCGACTTTCTACTCATCGCCGCGTGGTGGCGTTGGGAGATACTGATTTTACGGACGTCGCGGCAGTCGTCATTACCGCTGCGGATAGTCGCAGTGGCATTCTTGCGTTGCTTAAGCGCACCGGTTTTCATCTACCGGTGTTTTTGTATTCCGAACATGCTGTTGAATTACCTGCGGGCGTTACGGCGGTAATCAACGGCAACGAGCAGCAGTGGCTGGAGCTGGAATCCGCAGCCTGTCAGTATGAAGAGAATTTGCTGCCACCGTTTTATGACACGCTGACGCAGTACGTTGAGATGGGTAATAGCACCTTTGCTTGCCCTGGACATCAACATGGTGCGTTCTTTAAAAAGCATCCTGCCGGACGCCATTTTTACGATTTCTTTGGCGAGAACATCTTTCGCGCCGATATGTGTAACGCTGACGTAAAATTGGGCGATCTGCTTATTCATGAAGGATCGGCGAAAGATGCGCAGAAATTTGCAGCCAAAGTCTTTCATGCCGATAAAACCTATTTTGTGCTGAACGGCACATCGGCAGCGAATAAAGTGGTGACGAATGCGCTGTTAACGCGTGGCGATCTGGTGCTCTTCGACCGTAACAACCATAAGTCGAATCATCACGGCGCGTTGATTCAGGCGGGGGCGACGCCGGTCTATCTGGAAGCTTCACGTAACCCGTTTGGTTTCATTGGCGGTATTGATGCGCACTGTTTTAATGAAGAGTATCTGCGCCAGCAAATTCGCGACGTTGCGCCAGAAAAAGCCGACCTGCCGCGCCCGTTTCGCTTGGCGATTATTCAGCTGGGAACCTATGACGGCACTGTCTATAACGCCCGTCAGGTGATCGATACCGTTGGGCATCTGTGTGATTACATTCTGTTTGATTCCGCGTGGGTCGGTTACGAACAGTTTATCCCGATGATGGCGGATAGCTCGCCGCTGCTGTTAGAACTTAACGAAAACGATCCGGGGATCTTTGTGACCCAGTCGGTGCACAAACAGCAGGCGGGATTCTCACAGACGTCGCAGATCCATAAAAAAGATAACCATATCCGTGGACAGGCGCGTTTTTGCCCGCATAAGCGGTTGAATAATGCCTTTATGCTCCATGCTTCTACCAGCCCGTTCTATCCGCTGTTCGCCGCCCTGGACGTTAACGCCAAAATTCATGAAGGGGAGAGTGGGCGTCGGCTGTGGGCTGAGTGCGTTGAGTTGGGTATTGAGTCGCGCAAGGCTATTCTTGCGCGCTGTAAGCTGTTCCGCCCGTTTATCCCGCCTGTTGTTGATGGCAAATTGTGGCAGGATTATCCGACGTCAGTGTTAGCCAGCGACCGCCGTTTTTTCAGTTTTGAGCCGGGGGCGAAGTGGCACGGCTTTGAAGGATATGCCGCGGATCAGTATTTTGTTGATCCGTGCAAGCTGTTACTCACCACGCCGGGTATCGATGCCGAAACCGGCGAATATAGCGATTTTGGCGTTCCAGCGACGATTCTGGCGCACTATCTGCGTGAGAACGGCATTGTGCCGGAGAAGTGCGATCTCAACTCCATTCTGTTCTTATTAACTCCGGCGGAAAGCCACGAGAAGCTGGCACAACTGGTGGCGATGCTGGCGCAGTTTGAACAGCATATTGAGGATGACTCGCCGCTGGCTGAGGTGTTGCCGAGCGTTTATAACAAATATCCGGTGCGCTATCGCGACTACACCCTGCGTCAGTTGTGTCAGGAGATGCACGATCTGTATGTCAGTTTCGACGTCAAAGACCTACAAAAAGCGATGTTCCGCCAGCAGAGTTTCCCGTCAGTGGTGATGAATCCCCAGGATGCGCATAGCGCTTATATTCGCGGTGAAGTGGAGTTGGTGCGGATTCGTGATGCCGAAGGGCGAATTGCGGCAGAAGGGGCGTTGCCTTATCCACCTGGCGTGCTTTGCGTGGTACCCGGGGAAGTCTGGGGGGGGGCGGTTCAACGTTATTTCCTTGCGCTGGAAGAAGGCGTGAATTTGTTGCCGGGATTTTCGCCGGAGTTGCAAGGTGTCTATAGCGAAACCGATGCGAATGGCATGAAACGGTTGTACGGTTATGTGTTGAAGTAAGAATAAAAAAACGGGTCACCTTCTGGCGACCCGTTTTTCTTTGCGTAATTAGTGGCTAACCGTCTGTGTACCTGTCGGGACACGAACGTGTTTATATTTGAACATCGCCATGAACGCGAAGGCCAGAACCACGGAGTAACCTGCGAAAATCAGCCATACGGTCTGCCAGTCGGTAATGCCGTTTTGGGTGTACATCTCAACCACTTTACCGCTCACGATGCCGCCGAGGATACAGCCGAAGCCGTTGGTCATCATCAGGAACATCCCCTGCGCGCTGGCGCGAATTGCCGGGCTAACTTCTTTTTCGACAAACACCGAACCAGAGATGTTGAAGAAGTCGAATGCGCAACCGTAAACGATCATCGACAGTACCAGCAGTACAGTACCGAACGGAGTCGGGTCGCCGTAAGCAAACAGAGCAAAACGCAGGATCCACGCCACAATACTGATCATCATTACGTTCTTAATACCGTAGCGGCTTAAGAAGAACGGGATGGTCAGAATGAACAGGGTTTCAGAGATCTGCGAAATCGACATGATGATTGACGCATGCTGCACGATGAAGCTGCTGGCAAACATCGGATCTTTGTCGAAGCTGTGCAGGAAGGTATTACCGAACATGTTGGTAATCTGCAGTTCCGCGCCCAGCAGCATTGAGAAGATGAAGAAGATTGCCATACGCTTGTTTTTAAACAGAGCGAATGCATCGAGGCCCAGCAGGGTTGTCCAGCTCTGATTCGCTTGCTGTTTAGCAACCGGAATATGCGGCAGAGTCAGGGTAAACAGAACCAGAATGGCGGAAAGCGCTGCGCCAATATACAGCTGCATGTGGCTTAATTCGAAGCCGGACAGGCTCACCACCCACATTGCCATGATAAAGCCGATGGTGCCCCAGATACGGATTGGCGGGAAGTCAGTAACGATATCCATCCCGGCATTTTGCAGGCGATAGTAAGAGATGGTGTTGATTAACCCAAGCGTTGGCATATAAGCAAACGAGTTAATCAATATCACAAGGAACATCGCCTCCGGCGTAGTGACCTCTGCCGCCATGAACAGCGTGATAGCGCCAATGGTGTGGCAAATGGCATAGACCCATTTCGCACTTAACCATTTGTCGGCCACAATCCCCAGCAGCGCAGGCATAAAGACCGCGGCGATACCCAGTGAGCTATAAACTGCGCCGATAGAAGCACCGTCAAACTTCAGGGTAACAAACATATAGGAGCCGAGGGTCGTCAGCCAACTTCCCCACAGACAGAACTGCAGAAAAGAGAGGATTTTCAGCTGCAGCTTAAGATTCATGTTAATTTCCTCACATCGTGATGCGGATGAGTGTTTGAAAAAGCACATTTGACCGTGCGAGATGATGCGATTCTATCAACTTCGCGGACTGATTTTTTGTTACCTGTGGCAAATAATTGCAAACATTCCCAATTTGCAAAACGAAATTGTGATGTGGATAACATTTTTACCCCTGAGCATCGTCAGGGGCGGTTAGTGGAATTATCGGCGGCGGTAAGATTTTTGCGCGGTATTCACTTTATAAAGATAACGGCGAGATTCCGCAGAGGGATGGCGGGTCGTCAGCGTCTGATAAACATCGCCCGGCGCCATGGTGTTAATAATATTGGCAGCCTGAATCTTATCATTCGAAAAGACTCGCAGCACGCTGCCTGCGCCGCCGTTATAGGCGGGGATGACGGCATAACGCCGCGATGTTGGGTTATCAATTCCGCCGAGATAAACGTTGTTCAGCATCGCCAGATACGCGGTGCCGGTATCAATATTGCAGGCAGGATCAAACAAGAAACTGCGGCTCGGCGTGCCGGATTTCCCCTGCAAGCGGAACACATCTTTCCCGGCAGTATGTTGTACCACCTGCATTAATCCCAGCGCATCGGAACGGCTGACCGCATACGGGTTAAAGGAAGATTCAGTCTGCATAATTGCCAGAATCAGCGACTCATCAACGCCATATTTGCGTGACGCCTGGCGGACCATGCCGAGATATTTGTGCGCACGTTTATCAAGGTGGTTCGGCACCATGTTAATGGTGACGCTGTAGATGATACGCAGCCCGTTGCTGCGGCTCTTCAGACGGTTTTTCAGCAGATAATCCGCGAAGTTGCTCGCGCGACCTTCCCAGCGAATCGGCTGCCCGGTGTTGTCCACCACCTGACCGTAAAGGAAAGGTTCTTTCGAAATCGTAATATCATCAACGTCGGAATAGAGATCGACCGAACTCGGATCGTCCCCCATCAGCAACGTTTTGATAATTGCCCGGCGCAGATGCGCGGCAGGTTCTGTCCCGGCGATGGTTTCGATAGTAATCGTACCGTCATCGAAGTTGATGTGGCTGCGGGTCTGATATTGATCGGTGTATTTCACGTAGTCCTTAGGACCGGCGATCACCACCTCTTTGAAGCCCCAGATGTTCTCAATATTGTGGGCAAATTGCCCCATCAGAATATCAAAACCGTTGGTATCTTTGACCCAGGCTTCGTTATAGGTATCGCCTTTTTTGGTCGTCGAACAGGAGATGAGCAACGGCGCAATCAAAGCCAGCGCGAGATATTTTTTCATCATTCCGGGTGCGTGTTGTGTTTGTTTTTATGCAAGTTGCCGGAGGCGTGCTCCGGCACTGTTTTTATTTTTTATCTTCCGGCGTATAGCCCTCGATATGCACCTCTTTACCCTCGAACAGGAAGTTGACCATCTCCTGCTCCAGCAGCTTGCGGTGCTCGGCATTCATCATGTTGAGTTTCTTTTCATTAATCAGCATGGTTTGTTTGTGCTGCCACTGCGCCCAGGCTTCTTTGGAGATCTCGTTATAGATGCGTTTTCCCAGTTCGCCGGGGTACAGCTGAAAATCCTGACCTTCTGCTTCACGTTGCAGGAAAGTACAAAAAATCGTTCTGCTCATAAATCATCCTCTTTATCGACTCACGCGCTAAACCGGCGCGCCAGTGCGTAACTGCTGTAACAAACGCTCCACGGGAGCCGCCAGGCCAACTGACGGCGGTTGCGCTAAGTTATACCAGAGCGCATTGTCTTCATCCATGCAGCCGGTGAATGACGACACGGAAAGCCACATAGGCACAATATCTAAGTGGAAATGGCTGAAGGTATGCCGAAACGCGGTCAGCTGCGTCAGGTTATCGGCAGCAATCTGTCGTTGCGCCAGCCACTGCCGCAAACTTTCTTCATCGGCAAACTGCGGGAAACAGTATAAACCGCCCCACAATCCACTCGGCGGACGCTGCGCCAGCAATACTTCATCTTCGTGCTGTAACAGCAAAAAGTAGCCGGTGCGCTCTGGCAGCGTCTGTTTCGGTTTTTTGCCCGGATAAAGCGACCAGCTATTGTTGGCGGCGGCAATACATCCGTTTTGTAGCGGACAGAGCGAACATTTCGGCTTAGAGCGCGTACAAATCATCGCGCCCAAATCCATCATCGCCTGATTAAACCGTTCCACGCCAACCGCGGGCGTCACCTGCTCGCTCAAACTCCATAGTTTATTCTCGACCTCTTTTTTCCCAGGCCAGCCGCTTACAGCATAGCAGCGCGCCAGCACGCGTTTGACGTTACCGTCGAGAATCGGAAAGTGCTTACCCAGAGAAAGCGAGAGAATCGCGCCTGCGGTGGAACGCCCGACGCCCGGCAGTGCTGCAACTTCCTCAAAGGTTTCCGGGAATTTACCGCCGTGTAGGGCCGCCACTTGTTGTGCCGCTTTATGTAGGTTGCGCGCGCGGGCGTAATAGCCAAGCCCGGTCCACAAGTGGAGAACTTCGTCGAGCGGCGCATTGGCGAGATCGGTCACCGTTGGGAAGCGCGCCATAAAGCGTTCAAAATAGGGGATAACGGTCGCAACCTGAGTTTGTTGCAACATCACTTCTGAGAGCCATACTTTGTAGGGCGTCTTGTCAATTTGCCAGGGCAGCGTTTTCCGCCCGTATTTATCGTACCAGTCCAGAACCTGGGCTGAAAATTGCGACGCTTGCATGGTCACCGAATTCACTGTTGTTGGGGGCAAGATTGCAGCACAGCGACGGCAGGGTGTAAACCGGAACTTTCCGCAGCCACGGCCTTATCATGCTTGCATCCGGCAACTAACTTTGGATAATGCCCGTTTTCAGAATACTTTCACAAGCGACTAAATCTTTATGAAAAACGACGTCATCTCACCGGAATTTGATGAAAACGGCCGCCCGCTGCGCCGTATCCGTAGTTTTGTGCGCCGCCAGGGGCGACTGACCAAAGGCCAGGAACATGCGCTGGAAAACTACTGGCCGGTGATGGGCGTTGAGTTCAGCGAAGATATGCTGGATTTCCCTGCGCTTTTTGGCCGTGAAGCGCCGGTGACGCTTGAGATTGGTTTTGGCATGGGCGCGTCGCTGGTGGCAATGGCTAAAGATCGCCCCGAGCAGGACTTCCTCGGCATTGAAGTGCATTCACCGGGTGTTGGTGCGTGCCTGTCTTCTGCGCATGAAGAGGGCTTAAGCAACCTGCGCGTGATGTGTCACGATGCGGTTGAAGTGCTGCATAAAATGATTCCTGACAATTCATTGCGCATGGTGCAGCTCTTTTTCCCTGACCCGTGGCACAAAGCGCGCCATAATAAACGCCGTATCGTTCAGGTGCCGTTTGCTGAGCTGGTAAAAAGCAAACTGCAGCTGGGGGGCATATTCCATATGGCGACCGACTGGGAACCTTATGCGGAACATATGCTTGAAGTGATGTCTCCTATTGACGGTTATAAAAACCTGTCAGAGAGCAATGATTACGTACCGCGTCCGGCATCACGTCCGGTGACGAAATTTGAACAACGTGGTCATCGTCTTGGTCACGGAGTATGGGACTTAATGTTCGAGAGGGTGAAATAATGGCAAAGAACCGTAGCCGTCGTTTGCGTAAAAAAATGCACATCGACGAATTCCAGGAATTAGGATTTTCGGTGGCATGGCGATTCCCGGAAGGTACATCGGAAGAACAGATTGATAAAACCGTTGATGACTTTATTAACGAGGTTATCGAACCGAACAAACTGGCCTTTGACGGCAGCGGATATCTGGCCTGGGAAGGTCTGATCTGCATGCAGGAAATCGGCAAATGCACCGAAGAACATCAGGCGATTGTGCGTAAGTGGCTGGAAGAACGCAAACTGGAAGAGGTACGCACCAGCGAACTTTTCGACGTTTGGTGGGACTAAGAAAGCATACGGGCGATGACAAATGCAAAACTGCCTGATGTGCTACGCTTATCAGGCCTATAAAGATGCACGATCGAGTAGGCTGGATAAGGCGTTTACGCCGCATCCGGCATGGAAAACGCGCACTTTGTTATCAATCTGGGGCCAGCAAATGCTGGCCTGATTTGTTCTTGAGGGAAGACTATGATGCGCAAAATGCTGCTGGCGGCAGCACTTTCAGTGACGGCAATGACCGCTCACGCCGACTACCAGTGCAGCGTCACGCCGCGTGACGATGTGATTGTCAGCCCGCAAACCGTGCAGGTGAAGGGCGAAAACGGCAATCTGGTGATCACGCCAGACGGCAACGTGATGTATAACGGTAAGCAATATTCCCTGAATGCCGCCCAGCGCGAGCAGGCGAAGGATTATCAGGCTGAACTACGTAGCACCCTGCCGTGGATTGATGAAGGCGCGAAAAGCCGCGTCGAGAAAGCCCGTATTGCGCTGGATAAAATTATCGTTCAGGAGATGGGCGAAAGCAGCAAAATGCGCAGCCGTCTGACCAAACTTGATGCGCAGCTGAAAGAGCAGATGAACCGCATTATCGAAACGCGCAGCGATGGCCTGACGTTTCACTATAAAGCCATTGATCAGGTTCGTGCCGAAGGCCAGCAATTAGTGAATCAGGCAATGGGCGGAATTTTACAGGACAGCATTAATGAAATGGGCGCGAAAGCGGTGCTGAAAAGCGGCGGTAACCCATTACAGAACGTGCTGGGAAGCCTGGGCGGTCTGCAATCCTCAATCCAAACCGAGTGGAAAAAGCAGGAAAAAGATTTCCAGCAGTTTGGCAAAGATGTTTGTAGCCGCGTTGTGACTCTGGAAGATAGCCGCAAAGCCCTGGTCGAGAATTTAAAATAATCCTCTATTTTAAGACGGCATAATACTTTTTTATGCCGTTTAATTCTTCGTTTTGTTACCTGCCTCTAACTTTGTAGATCTCCAAAATATATTCACGTTGTAAATTGTTTAACGTCAAATTTCCCATGCAAAGCTAAGGGATAATGCGTAGCGTTCACGTAACTGGAGGAATGAAATGGAGTTTTTCAAAAAGACGGCACTTGCCGCACTGGTTATGGGTTTTAGTGGTGCAGCATTGGCATTACCCAATATCACCATTTTAGCAACCGGCGGGACCATTGCCGGTGGTGGTGACTCCGCAACCAAATCTAACTACACAGCGGGTAAAGTTGGCGTAGAAAATCTGGTTAATGCGGTGCCGCAACTGAAGGACATTGCGAACGTTAAAGGCGAGCAGGTAGTGAATATTGGCTCCCAGGACATGAACGATGATGTCTGGCTGACACTGGCGAAAAAAATTAACACCGACTGCGATAAAACTGACGGCTTCGTCATTACCCACGGTACCGACACGATGGAAGAAACCGCTTACTTCCTCGACCTGACGGTGAAATGCGACAAACCGGTGGTGATGGTCGGTGCAATGCGCCCGTCCACGTCTATGAGCGCAGACGGTCCATTCAACCTGTATAACGCGGTAGTGACCGCAGCTGATAAAGCCTCCGCTAATCGTGGCGTACTGGTAGTGATGAACGACACCGTGCTTGATGGCCGTGATGTCACCAAAACCAACACCACCGACGTAGCGACCTTCAAGTCTGTTAACTACGGTCCTCTGGGTTACATTCACAACGGTAAGATTGACTACCAACGTACCCCGGCACGTAAGCACACCAGCGACACGCCGTTCGATGTCTCTAAGCTGAATGAACTGCCGAAAGTCGGCATTGTTTATAACTACGCTAACGCATCCGATCTTCCGGCTAAAGCACTGGTAGATGCGGGCTATGATGGCATCGTTAGCGCTGGCGTGGGTAACGGCAACCTGTATAAAACCGTATTTGACACCCTTGCAACCGCTGCGAAAAACGGCACTGCAGTAGTGCGTTCTTCCCGCGTACCGACGGGCGCTACCACTCAGGATGCCGAAGTGGATGATGCGAAATACGGCTTCGTCGCCTCTGGCACGTTGAACCCGCAAAAAGCGCGCGTTCTGCTGCAACTGGCTCTGACGCAAACTAAAGATCCGCAGCAGATCCAGCAGATCTTCAATCAGTACTAATCACTTCGCCCCGGTATCATGCCGGGGCTTATTCACTTCAGACTCACGTCCATTGTCAATTTTTATTACCCTAATGATAATCACCGGAATAAATTATTCCGCGCGAGGGTTTTCGGGTGAAAAAGCAATGGATTGTTGGTACGGCGCTGTTTATGTTGATGACTGGTAATGTCCGGGCAGATGGTGAACCGCCAACTGAAAATATCTTAAAAGATCAATTCAAAAAGCAGTATCACGGCATTCTCAAGCTTGATGTCATCACCTTAAAAAATCTTGATGCTAAGGGTAATCAGGCCACCTGGTCAGCGGAAGGCGATGTCTCTTCCAGTGACGATCTCTATACCTGGGTCGGTCAGTTGGCAGATTACGAGCTGCTCGAACAGACCTGGACGAAAGATAAACCGGTGAAATTCTCGGCGATGTTAACCAGTAAAGGAACGCCCGCGTCTGGCTGGTCGGTGAACTTTTACTCTTTTCAGGCGGCAGCCAGCGATCGTGGGCGGGGGGTTGACGATATCAAAACGAATAATAAATATCTGATCGTGAATAGCGAAGATTTCAATTATCGCTTTAGTCAGCTTGAGTCTGCGTTGAATAACCAGAATAACTCGATTCCTGCACTGAAAAAGGATGTAAAAGCGCTTGATAAGCAAATGGTTGCGGCGCAGAAAGCAGCGGATGCATATTGGGGAAAAGATGCAAACGGTAAGCAAAGGACCCGCGAAGACGCCTTTAAAAAAATTCACCAACAGCGTGATGATTTTAATAAACAGAACGATAGCGAGGCGTTCGCGGTTAAATATGACAAAGAGGTTTATCAACCGGCGATTGCGGCATGTCATAAACAGAGTGAAGAGTGTTATGAAGTGCCAATTCAGCAGAAACGAGATTTTGATATCAACGAACAACGGCGACAGACTTTTCTGCAATCACAAAAACTTAGCCGTAAATTGCAGGATGACTGGATAACGCTCGAAAAAGGGCAATATCCGTTAACGATGAAAGTTTCAGAAATAAACAGTAAAAAAGTCACGATTTTGATGAAAATTGACGATATCAACCAGGCTAATGAACGCTGGAAAAAAGATACCGAACAATTGCGGCGCAATGGGGTGATTAAGTAATTTTTGCGATGACGCAAGAGTTGTAGCCGGATGTTGCGTACTGAACTGCACCCCAAATGTTGGACATAATCTGACATCTGAAGGTGCAGTTTATGA